>QWCF01000650.1_pt1 | contig 12308 bp, 26 predicted proteins | sample 1972521 | NCBI WGS metagenome assembly QWCF01 (sample SAMN09866715, study PRJNA288562) | Human oral metagenome isolate term4_saliva, whole genome shotgun sequencing...
TGGATAGCCGAAGATGCTGGCGAATGTAAAAGCATCAAAGGTTATCACAACATCATGTGCTACCACGGATCATCAGTATACACAGTTGCAGAAATGCAAAGACTAATTGATTGCTTAGTTGATGAGTGTAACCAACTCGGAATAAAACTTGATGATAGCGATTACATTCAATCGTTGGTTAAGGAGTGGGGGAATGAACAAGCGAAAAAGGAATGATGATAAACTCTATAAAATCACAAGACCACAAGCTATCGAACGAGATAGTATAGATGGCTATCCATGTTGTGTAATATGTGGCGCACCAGCTACTGAGGTACACCACATATTGCCTAGGGGCAGAGGTGGTACAAGCGAACTAAACAACCTAGCGTGTTTGTGCAGATATTGCCATGAGAACTTAGCACACGGAGTATTTGCAAAGAAAACCAAATTAAAGCTAGAAACAATCATTATGGAAAGGATGAAACAATATGAAAAGAATTGATGTTGTTGAACTATATGTTAAGAAACGCATTGAGAAATTAGAACAAACACAAGCCGAATACAAAGTAAATGAAAAAGAAATTACAGAATTGAAAGATGTGTTAGATGTAATTGAACAAACGCAACCAAAAGTTAAATGCGTAAGCAATGGTTAATGGTTAGCATATGAGCGAACCTAAACGATACTTTTGGTTGAAGTTGCACAAAGACTTCTTCCAAAGAAAAGAAATTAAACGATTAAGAAAGATTGCAGGTGGTGATACCTATACAATTATCTATCTCAAAATGTTACTACGTTCAATCATGAGTGATGGGAAACTCTACTTTGACGGACTTGAAGATGATTTTGCATCAGAACTCGCATTAGATCTTGATGAAAAAGAAGAGAATGTACAAATAACAATACAGTACCTACTCAAAAGCGGACTACTTGAAATGTGTTCTGATGAAGAATATTATTTGCCAGATACAAAAGATAGTACAGGATGTGAAACCGCAGTAGCTAGTAGGGTTCGTAAGCATCGAGAAAGAAAAAAAGTGTTACAATGTAACACCGATGTAACGCAAGTGAAACAATTGTGTAACGGAGAGATAGAGAAAGAGTTAGAGATAGAGAAAGAGTTAGATAGTAGTGCAAAAAGCACTACAACAAAACGCAAGCGTTTTGAAAAACCTACTATCTCCGACATTGAACAATACTGTATCGAACGCAACAATAATGTAAACGCTGAACAGTTTTTTGATTACTATGAAAGCAACGGCTGGAAAGTAGGTAAAAACTCCATGAAAGATTGGAAAGCAGCGGTTAGGACATGGGAGCGTAGCGAATATAGAAAACCTAATTCTAAAAAGAATAGCAAGGAAGATGCAATCAACGTAGTAAAGGAGTTGATGGAAGAATATGAACAATCAGCAACAGATAGTGAAAGCGCTATCGATGTTACAGATAGCGTACAGTACTGATATGTCAAAGGAACGCATGAAACTATATGTATCAATGCTTTCAAACGTCAACCCAATAACGCTAGAACAATCTGTAGAGAATTTGATTAATCGTTGTAAGTTTTTGCCAACGATTGCAGAAATCAGAGAGGAGTGTTCAGCATTAAGTAACTATGTAAATGCACATGAGGAATTACCAACCGCACAAGATGCATGGGAAAGGGTGTATCAAGTGGCACGATCATATGGCTACGATAAAGGGTTAGATAAACTAGATGGATTAACGAAACAATGTGCTAAGGCAATATGGAAATCGTTTGACCCACAAAACGGCGATAACTTCAACGAGATGTCTTGCCGTTCGCAGTTCGTGAGGAACTATGAGTCGCAAGAAATAAGGGAACGTGAACGATTGCGGTTGTTTAATTCAATCAAAGACAATCACTTATTGTTAAAGGCAAGGGAAAAAGCAGAAAAGGAACGAGCGTTACTAAACGCTGGGCAAAAGAAAATCGAAATGACTGCTACTGGTAACTTGGTAGAAGTAGCCAAAGCACCAGTTGATGTTGCAAAAATAATCGAGGAAAGTGAAATATCTGACGAGGGAAAAGAATTGTTGAAACAAGCAATAGGGGGATAGATGAAACAAAAGCCAAAGGAATTTGAAGTGAGTTGTAATGTATCGTTCAATGTGAGTTTTACAGTACTGGCTACGAATGAAGCACAAGCAAGGACAAAGATTGAAAACTTGCTAGAAATCATGCGGAATGAGGCAACAGTCGATTGTCATATTCATAAAAACTACGATGTACACATTGATGATGCAGAGGCAACATTAAATAAAATGTATTACTACTAAGGAGAATTGAATGAATACAGTACAAATTTTAGGGAATTTAGCACGTGATCCAGAAGTGCGATATACACAATCCGGACGTGCGGTGGCTACTTTTACAGTGGCGGCAAGCAATACTTATGTTGATAGCGCGACAAATGAAACGAAAGAACAAACTGCTTTCATCAACTGTGTGGCTTGGGGCAAGCTAGGCGAAGCAGTAGGAAACTACAGAAAAGGAAATCGGCTATTTGTAGAGGGGCATATTCAAACACGTTCTTACGAAGATAGCAACGGACAAAAGAAATACGTTACGGAAGTAATCGCCGGTTTCGTTGGTGTATCTGCATTGAATGATATGGCAACTGAAAGTAACTTTGAAAATTTTGCAGATGATAAAAGCAACGATGAAAATGTTCCGTTCTAAGAGGTAGTAAAAATGCTAGTAAAAAACGAGAATGAGTGGTGCTGGTGTTTTGGTGGGTATGTAGGGTATCCACAAAAAAGCATTGAAGATGCCGTTAAAGTTTTTGCCGAAACGTATCCAGCCGAAGAAGTGCCAATGATTAGAGTTGGAAACCCATATTATTATGTTCCTACCGTTAATGCGGAGCGTGTAATTGAAGATGTTTTCTATAGTGATCTTGACGATGAAATAGCGGAATGGTCGGAAGATTATCTACTAGATGTAAAACAAGAACATATAGATGAATTGCAAGAAGAATTAACCGCGGTATTCCGTAAATGGGAAAAACGTCACGGGTACAACAATACGTCTTTCGTGGTGTTTGAAACCATAAACCCTTTTGAAAACAAGGTGTAAAAAATGAAAATACTAGATGCATGTTGTGGCTCTAAAATGTTCTGGTTTGATAGAGAACATAAAGAAACGGTTTACATGGATAACAGAACGGAAAACACAACTCTTTGCGACGGTAGAAGGTTAATTGTAAAACCGGATATTGTTGCAGATTTCCGGGAAATGCCTTTTGAAGATGAAGCGTTTTATTTAGTTGTGTTTGATCCGCCGCATTTGGTTAGTGCTGGAGATAAATCATTTTTAGCTTTAAAATACGGGCGATTGGGGCCGGACTGGAAAGATGATATTAAGCAAGGTTTATCTGAGTGTTGGCGGGTACTCAAACAAAATGGAACGTTAATTTTCAAATGGAACGAGGAACAAATAACGTTACCAAAAGTGCGACCATTATTGCCGGTTGAACCAATTCTAGGGCAACGGCGAGGTAAAACGGTTTGGTTGGTGTTTTTTAAAGGTGAGGAGTAGATATGTTACAAATAAAAGTATTTCAAGGTGGATCAATAAGAATTTATAACACTAATTCATTCAAAGAAGGCGAAGGAATGAAAAGTGAATTACATAATTTTTTAGTTGCTATAACAAATGTTGATTTGGGGAATAGAAAAAATATTGGCTTTGTAGATGTGGTAACCGGTACAAATGTTTTTGTATCACCTGTAAGTTGTTTAATCGAAGTCGGGGAAGTGGCGGAAGAATGAAATTAGTACAAAGAAAGCGTAAGCAACAATACATAAAAGCCTATTGCCTTATGTATCCGTGGTACACATACGAAGCACATTGTGAATGGGTTGAAGCGGTAACTTATGCAAGTCCGGGGCCTAGAAATAAGCCAGATAGATTTAAGCACGGGCGGCATTGTTTAAAGTGGCTACTTGAATATGATGCACACTCAATGAGCGGTGAAACGAACATATGGGGCATAGTAAAGGGAAATTAAAAATGAAAGTACATGAATTAATTGAAAAATTGGAAAAGTCTTATCCTGACCAAGAATGTTTTATTGAAGTGAATAACACACAGTATGAGATTGATTATGTCAATGATTTAAATGATGGTTTAGAAATTGTATTAATTGCCTGGGAAAAAGATGAGGATGGAGAGTAAAAGATATTTTAAAACGATGTGAGGTATACATAAACGGATAAACAAATTAATTTTAGAAAGGGTTGAAAATGAAAGAAATTTTAGCTACAGTTGATGGAATTTTGTTAGTATTGTTTTTTATTACAGGTTTTTCATTTGCACTTGCAATCGTACTTTGGTTAGTATGCATCCTTGATGTAACTATATGGGCGGTAGCTAAAACATTGTTGGCTGTGGTAATAAACTTTATATTAATTGTCTTAGTTGAAGAATTAATGGATAAATTGAGCAAGTATGAGGAGTGATGGTCATTGCCAATAAATAGCAAACAAAAAGGTGCTAGAGGCGAACGAATGTGGCGAGATGTATGCCGTGCTAATGGGTTCGATAAAGTACGTAGAACCGCACAATATTGTGGTAATACAGGTGATGCATCGGACTGTGTAGGACTACCTAACATACATCAAGAAGTCAAATTTGTTGAGAATCTGAATGTCCGTAAAGCCTATGAGCAAGCGGAGCACGATGCAAAACAAGCAGACAATGGTTATATACCTATAGTGGCTTGGAAAAAAAGCAACAAACCTTGGTTAGTGGTGTTGAGTGCGGATGATTTCTTCCGTATATACAAAGAAAGTGAATGGAGTGAGGAACATGGAACAAATGAAAGTGAAATTAGTTAATGAATACGCACAACTACCAACAAGAGGTAGTAAGGATGCAGTTGGGTTAGATTTGTATTCTCAGTTCCATATTAAAGTTTCTGCTGACAGTCAAAAGAAAATACCTTTAGGAGTAGCAGTTGAAATTCCAAAAGGTTGTATGGGGTTACTTGTACCGAGAAGTAGCATGAGTAAAACACCTCTAAGATGTGCAAATAGTGTAGGTATTATTGATGCTGATTATCGAGGTGAACTAAGCATTGCATATGAGAATGTATCTTGTAATGACTACACAATATTTAGAGGTGATCGCATCGCACAACTAATCATATTACCGATAGTTATGGCCGATGTAGTAGAGGTCGATGAACTAAGTGAAACAGAACGTGGTGCTGGCGGTTATGGTAGTACTGGTAAATGATTACAGAAAAGAAAGCTGAAAAGGAATAAAGAATGTGTAAGAAAGATAGTTTTTTTAATGCGTTATTGGTGTGTATGATTGTTTGGATATTTACATTGTTAATAGGAATTACAATTATGATGTTCAAACACGTGTTGAGTTCAATGGGTTGATTATGTAAAGGATATGGGCGGTGAAATATCCGCCCTATTATAAGAGGTGAGTATGAGGATTTATAACGATATAAAACGAATTGGTATGGAAGATACTATTTATACATTGCAACGTGCGTTGACCTTTGTTTATAACGATGAGTTGCTAGAGCCTAAAGTTACATATGATTTTGGTAGATTTAGTGTTACCTATAAATATGGAGATATCAATATAGGTATAGAATTACCATTGATTAAATTAGAATTTTTAAATCTTACGTTAGAGCAACTTGCGTTGGATATAAAAAAACAAGTTATATCACAATATAGATATGAAATAGATAAACAATATGGTGGTGTGTATGATTAGTTTAGAGTTGTTATCTAGTGCTTTAACAATCGTTATTGGTGATACAATCTATAAACCTAAGATTGAAAGAGAGGACGGCAGCATAAAAATTATATATAAGTTATCAAATGTTACTATTACGGAATTATCAACAATGTTTGAGATTGAACATTGCATGAGGTTAGATTTTTTTGTGGATAAAATAAGACTTAAAATCAAACATCAAATATATAATTCGTTATCAATGGGGAATACCAATGGAAATGTTAAGTTATAGCGGTTACGTTGAACACTCCGACTTTTATATAGCACCTCAAAGCTATCAAGATGCATTTGAGTTTTTATGCCAGTTGGCATTTGAAAGCGAAGAAACCGTATTTTATATTGGTGAGGCTATTGAGTACGATAAGAGTTATGGTTTTGATGAAGATGATAATTTTTATTTAGAAGATGAAGTGATGTTTGTTTGGGATGAGGATAAAGTAGAGTGGGTGAGTGCTTGATTGGACACAGAACATTTTTCAATAACAACAAATTCGCAATAGAGATTAATGGTGAAATGTGCAAACCTTTCATAAGAGAAGATGTTGATAAGTGCATCTTCCTGTACGAATATAAAGAAAAATGGGTTAGGTTTGAGCGGCGATTGTGTGGCATTGAAAGTGCAACTGATGAAGATGTAGAAAACATCAAACGATTTGCAAAAGGGTTCTTTGTAAAAGGAGAGTGAATGTAAATGATCACAGATAAACAAGGTAGAGAGTGGTTATTTCAAAAGTTATATAATGATGGCTGGCGATATTGTGTAATGGATAATTTCAATGATTTGTATTTAACAAATGAAAAACCATCCATGTATGATGATGTAGACGAAATCAGAGTAGGTAGTTGTAAAAAGGCAATGAGTGCATCAGCTTTTAAAAATATATTACCTAAATTAAAACCTAACGAGTGCATAAGCATTGCAGAAGAATTAGGTATTGTTAATTGGTCGGAAGTACCAGTTGATACACCTATATTAGTTAGTGATTTAAAAGGACAGGATTGGGATAAACGATATTTTGCATTTTTTAAGGATGAAAAGGTATATGCTTGGGTAAACGGTGCAACATCTTGGAGTGCTGAAGATGATAAAGATGCATTGCCATGGACATATGTAAAACTAGCAGAGGTATAAACATATGGCAGAAAATTTAATTGCAGTTGGAATGATGCTGGGTACTGCTCCTGTTTTAGCAGTGTTTTTGAGTGATGCATTTGATACTTTTGAAGAGGGATGCGTGCGAATGTTATTTGTACAGGCGATAATTGGTGTTATATTAATCATTTTTGGGGCAGGTGTTATGTTTGGTGGTGAGTAATATTTGAACGAACTAGACGAAAAGAAATTAATAGAAATGGCAGTTGAGTATCTGCAGCCAGTTAAGTTAGTAGATGTACAAATTGCATCTATCAAGGAAGAAATCAATCAGTTAAGAGTGAACCTTACATCGATAGGTGCTATTGATTACTCAAAAGATAGGGTAACAGGTGGCGGAACTCCACAGGGGTTAGAGGGTAGCGTAGCTAGATTTCTTGATACAGTCGCAGAACGTGATAAACGAATTGATGAGTTATCAAAGTTAAAGTGCGATGCGATCACTAGGATTGATGCACTAGATGAAAAACTGGGAGCAATTATTCTACGTTATGAGTTTGTACTTAATAATACAACGGAAGATGCATACAAAATGATAGGGTGCTACTCCACGAAACAAGCAAAACGATATAAGCAAAAAGCGCTATTGGAATTTGGAAAAAACTTGTCCAGTAATGTCTGCAAATGTCCGTGATTGTCCGTATCAAGTGAGTTTGCTATTAGGTATAATATATATGTAGAAGTTGCCACTAAGCGACTTGTACTCACTCTTTCCTTGTAAAGGTAAATCAAAACACAACAACAAGCGCACCCACATAAGAGTGCGCCTTTGTTGTATATGGGCGAAATGTGGTGTGGGACAATTCATCGATGGACACAGAGTAGCAGCGCAACCATATTTGATTAATGAGTGAAACATAATATTTTTTCTAATTTCAGAAATATGTGTTAAGACAAAATTTGTAAAACTTTACTGCAAAACTGATATGGGTAGGTCGAATATTTTCAACATAGCTTATTGACCTTAAATACGAACCTACCCTAATTGGTTTTTACATGCTGAATACTGACAACTAACTGGGCCTCCAAAGATTAGTTATATATTCTATTGTTACTTAACCTAACACAAGTACGATTCATCATAGTTAGTTGTTGGTATTGAGTGTGTAATGATCATTGAAAACTAGGTGTGTTTATTTTTTAACTTTGTTTTTTCATGGTTGAACTCAATAGCATACATTGTCATATCATCAACAACGCACCTAGTTTTGAGTGATTGTTGAAAACTGAAGTTATATTTGTTTCCTAGGAACTAATCATAATATAGAGAATTAGAAGGAACGCTAACTCCTATGTGGTTACATTGGCAGAAGCCCAACGGTATAACTTTAGTTTTGAATAATCAACACAATAAAAATGAATAAAACTATCACATAATGAGGTATATCTACGTGGATATATCTCATTTTTTGTATAAATCTATCAGAGGGGTGTAAGAATGACACAGATACATTGCGATAGAAAACATTGTCTAAACAATGACAAGCATGGCATATGTACTGCCAAAACAATTGAATACAACGGCAAGTGTCAAACATATATTACACATGGTAGTGCAAGTAAAAATTCATGTGGTTTATGTGTTAGATCACATGGCAAGTTAAAAAGGAAAGGTGGCGAAGTGCTGAAATGATTAAAGCAATTAAACAATTCTTTGAAGATAGAAAGTTATTCAAGCAAGCAGCCAAGGACTTGAAGAATAAAGAACTACAAGCTAAGGCAAAATATGCTTATGAGCATCGTGGAGATAGCTTACTGACTATCATTGATTATTTAGCTATTATGTGTGCGATATTAATTGCAATGGCCATAGTGTGGTGTTGGATGTGAATTACCAACCAACAATAAGAAAGCTATTAACCGCATTACGGATGAATGGTAGGCGGTACGTGGTCGATACAAGACAATCATGGAGCAAATACGATAAGCCTTGTAAGGTGTACATAGTAAGTAGAATGTACAACGAAGAAGAATATAAGCTGGCATTCCCTGAAAAGTACAAAAAGGGTAAGACCTTTAAACAAGGACAACTCTATAAAAAAGAAAGTGAGTATAGCAGCACCAAACAACATGAGGTATCGCTATTTTTAGTTAAGACATATAAAGGTGGTGATTGATATATGGCAGATGCTAGTAAACTAACCGAAAAAGAACGAATATTTGCAGATGAGTATATTAAGACTACCAATGCAACACAGAGTGCAATTACGGCTGGATATTCAGAAAAGACTGCATCGAGCAAGGGGAGTCAGCTATTAAGAAAAGTAAAGGTACGTCAATATATAGATGATGTAATGAACGAACGCAGTAAAAATTCAATCGCAACTGCTGATGAAGTCCTACAATATCTATCTAGGGTGATGAACGGCGAAGAAAAGGATGCGTTTGGACTTGATGTATCTGTTGCGGATAGAACTAAAGCAGCGGAACTCTTAGGTAAACGGCATATGCTATTTACTGACAAAGTTAAACTTGATGCAGAAATAGAGATTGATATATCCGATAGGATGAAACAAGCAAGGGTGAAATCAGGTGAAGTACAACAAGGCACAACTGATTGATGCGTTGGGTTCGTTTACTCATGATCCATTAGGCTTTGTTTATTTCGCTTTTCCTTGGGGTGAAAAAGGAACACCACTTGAAAAATTTGATGGCCCTGATAAGTGGCAAATCAAGATTTTAAAAAAGATTGGTGAAGAATTAAAGAAAGGTAAAAGCCTTTCAAAAGCAATAAAAATAGCGATCGCATCAGGACATGGTATTGGTAAATCAACATTAGTATCATTTCTTATTCTGTTTGCTATGGCTACACATGAAAATACAAGAGGTGTAGTAACTGCTAATACTGAAAAGCAGTTGTCGTCTAAGACATGGTCTGAGTTAAGTAAATGGTACAACCTGTTTATAGCTAAGGAGTTGTTTGTTTATACAGCTACTGCACTGTTTAGTGCTGATAAAAAGTATGAGAAAACATGGCGGATAGATGCTATTCCGTGGTCAGAAAGTAACCCTGATGCATTCGCTGGTCTACACAATCAAGGCAATCGAATACTTATTATATTTGATGAGGCATCTTCTATAGCTGATATTATTTGGGAAGTGGCTGAGGGTGCTTTAACGGATAAGGAAACCGAAATTATATGGTGCGCCTTTGGTAACCCTACTAAAAATAGCGGTAGGTTTAGAGAGTGCTTTAGACGATACCGAAATTTCTGGCATACAGAACAAATTGACAGTCGGACTGTTAAGGTGTCAAACAAAGCGGTGCTTAATGAGTGGGTAGAACTGTACGGAGAAGATAGTGATTTTGTGAAAGTTCGTGTTAGAGGTATATTCCCTAGTTCGTCTGATACACAGTTTATCTCCGCATCAATAGCCGATGAGGCACAGAAACGAAACTACAAAGTTGGACAATTCAGCAATTTACCAACAATCATCGGTGTTGACCCAGCATGGACTGGTGGCGATACATTAGAAATCGTAATGCGTAATGGCTATTACATGAAATGCCTCGCAACCATCGAAAAGAATGACGATGATATGCGAATGGCAAATCTCATTGCACAATTTGAGGATGAATATAAAGCGGATGCAGTATTCATTGACCAAGGGTATGGAACAGGAATTTACAGTATCGGTAAGTCGATGGGTAGACGATGGCGGTTAGTCGCTTTTGGTGGCGCAAGTCCTAATAATATGTATCTCAATATGCGTGCATATATGTGGGGTGAAATGAAAGAATGGCTAAAAGAGGGCGGTTCTATTCCGCCTAATGACCAGGCACTCTACGATGATATTGTAGGGCCTGAGGCTATCATTGATAAGAATGGGCGAATACAACTTGAAAGCAAAAAGGACATGAAAGAACGTGGCTTACCATCTCCGAACAAGGGCGATGCATTAGCCTTGACCTTTGCATTCAGGGTCACTAAAAAAGTGAATGTTGGAAATAGGGTTCATGCTAATACAGAGTATGATCCATTTAAACGATAAGGGGTGATTAAATGTGCATGTTAAGAAACAAAGTGCCTGACACACCGACACCAGCACCAGCACCAGCACCAACGGTACAAACTGATGATGCTACTACGACAACAACTGGTGAAGAGTGGTTCGCAAAAAAACGAAAAGGTAAAAAGGGTTTTGATAGTACAATCTTATCTACTGCAACAACTGGCACTAAGAACACATTAGGGGGTTAGATATGCAAGGAACTATCCTGTCAACGCTTGCAAGGCAACCAACAAATACAGAACCTAAGAAACGTGATTACACGAAGATTAAGGCGAAGTTTAATGCTATGTTCAATAATCGTCAAAAATACATTCAGAAGTGGAAAGATATTAGAGATTATCAACTACCTTTCCTTGGGTTATTTGATGATGAAAAAGACCAATCGAAGGTCTACACCGACAAAATAAATAACGGTGTAGCATGGGAAAGTTGCCAAATATTCGCATCAGGTGTAATGAGTGGCATGACACCACCTAGTAGAAAGTGGTTTAAGCTGACATTAGAAAATGCTGAATTAGCAGCCAATAGCCAAGTGAGTGAAGTGTTGGACGAACGAGAAGAGATACTCTATGCAGTGTTCGCTAAATCTAACTTCTACAACACAGTACATCAAACCTATATGGAGTTGCCATTTGGTCAAGCACCTATGTCTATCATGCCTGATGCTAAAACTGGGGTAAGGTTTACGTCCTATCCTATCGGTACATACGCATTAGAGTGCGGTAGCAATGGTGATGTAAATACATTTGGTAGAAAATACCGAATGACCGCAGACCAGCTTGTAGAAGAGTTTGGTTATAATGCTTGCCCTGAAAAAGTGAAACGTGCATACGATGATGGCAAAGGTAATGCAAGTAACCACGTTGTATGTTGGTTGGTAATGCCAAACAAAGACCGCAATGGAAAACTAGGCAATAAGAATATGCCTTATGCATCTATTTATTGGGTAGAGGATAGCAACACCGATGAAGTACTAAGACATAGTGGCTTTGAGGAATGGTCTATTCCTATAGCAAGACATACCACTCATGATCTAAGTGGTTATGGTAAAGGTTGTGCATGGTTTGCACAGTCCGATGCACAGATGCTACAGTTGCTTGAAAAAGACTTAGTAACTGCTATCGAATTAGGTATTAAACCACCTATGAGTGCTACATCTGATGTAATCGGTAGTGTAAATCTATTTCCGGGCGGTGTAACGGAAGTTGATACTGGCGGTAAGGTTGAACCAATATTCAATGTAGGCATTGATGTTGCAAACGTACAAGCGAAGATACAATTTGTATCTGAAAGTATAAAACGTGCCTATAGTGCAGATTTATTCTTGATGCTGGATAACATCGATAGCGGACAAATGACCGCACGTGAGG
>QWCF01001360.1_pt1 | contig 12225 bp, 11 predicted proteins | sample 1972521 | NCBI WGS metagenome assembly QWCF01 (sample SAMN09866715, study PRJNA288562) | Human oral metagenome isolate term4_saliva, whole genome shotgun sequencing...
TCCTGCCTTTATGACAGATATATCGGATGCCTACGAGAGTGCCTATACCATCATGCTCAACCTTAACCGCTCGTGGATACAGAAGCAGGGAGATTTCTTCGTGGAGTCGCCAATTATCTTGCTGGCAGCCATCATTTGGTTTCTAAAAATCTATGAGAACGGTAAGTATTGTACTTTTCCTCATGCCATCGAGTTCCTTAACCGTCCCTACGCACAGATATTCCCGATACTCACCTCCTACGATGAACTTGCCAACTACCTTTCTCCCTTTATGGATGCGTGGGAAGGCGGAGCGCAGGACCAGTTGCAGGGACAGATAGCCAGTGCCAAGATACCACTTTCACGAATGATTTCACCTGCTCTTTATTGGGTGATGACAGGCGATGATTTCTCACTTGACATCAATAACCCTAATGAGCCGAAAGTCCTTGTAGTTGGTAACAACCCTGACCGACAGAATATCTATTCGGCAGCACTCGGACTTTACAATAGCCGTATCGTGAAGCTCATCAATAAGAAGAAGCAGCTCAAATCATCAGTAATCATCGACGAGTTGCCTACCATATATTTCCGTGGACTGGATAATCTTATCGCCACAGCCCGAAGCAACAAGGTCGCAGTGTGCTTGGGCTTCCAAGATTTCTCACAGCTTACCCGTGACTATGGAGACAAGGAAAGCAAGGTGATACAGAACACTGTGGGGAATGTGTTTAGTGGGCAAGTAGTAGGCGAAACAGCTAAGACGCTATCAGAGCGGTTTGGAAAGGTTCTTCAGCAACGCCAATCCATGACCATCAACCGTAATGACAAATCCACCTCTATCTCCACACAGATGGATAGTCTAATCCCTGCTAGCAAGATTTCTAACCTCACACAAGGAATGTTTGTGGGTGCTGTTTCCGATAATTTCGATGAACGCATCGACCAAAAGATTTTCCATGCAGAGATAGTAGTTGATAGTGCAAAGGTTTCTGCTGAGATGAAAGCCTATCAGCCCATACCTGTGATAGTAGACTTTACAAATAAAGATGGCTCCGATAATCTCAAAGAGACCATCGAAGCTAACTATCGCAAAGTCAAGGAAGAAATTCTCTCGTTAGTTGATTCAGAGATTATGCGTATTAAGGAGACCTTTGCACAGCGATTGGTGTGTATTTTATTTGTTAATTCATTGTATAATAGGAAGTTATTTCGTATATTTGAGCATTAAAAACAGCATAATACTGAAATACACGAAGCGACAAAATGCCATCGGCGCACCGGCTTATGACGTGATTCTCTTATTCAAGATGTTGCTTTTGGAGACATGGTACAACCTGAGTGATTGTGCTTTGGAGGAGCGCATCAATGATTCGATCACCTTTTCCCGATTCCTGGGGCTGAAGATGGAAGAGGTATCTCCCGACCACAGCACCATCAGTCGATTTCGTTCGGCACTGACAGAGTTGGGTCTCATGGACAAACTGTTGGCGCAGTTTAACAAACAACTTTCGCGCCATCATATTTCGGTAAGGGAAGGGGTGCTTGTCGATGCAAGCCTTGTGGAGACGCCACATAAACCCAACGGAAGCATTACGATTGAAGTCGCAGACGACAGAGAAGACAATCGGAGCGAGGAGGAAAAAGAGGCAGAGGAGGATTATCAAAAACAGGTTGTCCGTCAACGTAAAGGGACGGATGAAGAAGCCCGTTGGGTTTACAAACAAAAGCGTTATCACTACGGATACAAAAAGCATTGTCTGACCAATGTTCAAGGCATTGTTCAAAAGGTGATAACGACTGCAGCGAACCGCAGTGACACGAAGGAGTTTATTCCGCTATTGCAGGGTGCAAACATACCTCAAGGCACAGCCGTCTTGGCGGACAAAGGATATGCTTGCGGGGAAAATCGTTCCTACCTGCAAACCCATCACCTTCAAGACGGCATTATGCACAAGGCACAACGCAACAGGGCATTGACCGAGGAAGAGAAGCAACGAAACAAAGCAATCAGTCCGATACGGAGCACCATCGAACGCACCTTTGGCAGTATTCGCCGGTGGTTTCATGGCGGACGATGTCGATACCGGGGACTTGCCAAGACCCATACTCAAAACATTCTTGAAAGCATCGCCTTTAATTTATACAGAACCCCGGGGATAATTATGTCCTCATTTGTAGGATAAGGCATAACCACCCTTGAGGAGCTCGTGCAAGCAGCTCCTCAAAGGGGGGATTTACAACTACTTTCACTCCTTACTGCCACCCCTTTCACTCGCTCCTTTTATGCCAAGAACTCCTCTTTACTCCACCTCCTTATTTTGCAAAGGTCTCTTAAGAATGATCCGAAGCTTGCTCATTTAATCAAAATGTAATCCTTTCATCTATACATCATTAATTATGGATTTGATTATTCCCAATAAGAATCAAAGGTATGATCTCTGTAAATCTCACAACGATTTCGTTCAAAATTGAGTATATTAATATTATAGATTTTATGGTCTTCCAATCTTATTTTATGAATTTCTCTAATAGAATCTACTATATGAAATTTTTGTTCTTCAACACAAAAAACGGAAATGGGCATTCCTATTTCCCATTTAAAGTCATATGCTAATAACACTTGTGATAAAGAATTGTCGTAATAATAAATTTTATCTCCTCTTTCACTGAGATAAAATACAGGTTGTAATTTTCCATTCACAAAAACCTTCTGAAAATTATTTCCCTTAATGATGGTATCGCCTTTAACGGTAAACTGAAATATTTTATAGAATTGAGGATAGAAAGGATCTGTCATTATTTCTTTCCAAGATGTGCCTTCTGGATAATAAATCAATTCTTGCTCCTCTATTGCTTGTCGACACGAATTCAATAGACTACAGAAAAAGACTATTTGTAGGAATATAATGACAGACTTTTCTTTCATCTTTTGTTATTTTGGGAAGAATACATTTTTTATCTCATTGACCATATCTAATTTTTCCCATGTGAAAAGCTCTACCTTAATAGATTTCGATTCATGGTATCGACTATTAAAACATTTTGTAACTATTTCATTTTTACGCCCCATATGTCCATAAGATGCTGTTTCTAGATACATGGGCTGATTTAATTTTAAGTATTGCTCAATAGCTTTGGGACGAAGATCGAACATTTCAGTAATTTTATTTGCAATTTCTCCATCTGTCATTTCAGTATTATTTCGTCCATAAGTTTCTACACAAACACTAACAGGTTCTGCTACACCTATTGCATAGGCCACCTGTACAAGCATTTCATCTGCGACTCCTGCTGCAACCATATTCTTAGCGATATAACGCGCCATATAAGCTGCGCTACGATCTACCTTGCTTGAATCCTTACCAGAAAAAGCTCCTCCTCCATGAGCCCCTTTTCCTCCATAGGTATCTACAATAATTTTACGACCAGTTAGCCCCGTATCTCCATGTGGACCTCCAATAACAAACTTGCCTGTTGGATTTACAAGATATTTGATATTCTCGTTAAATAATGCTTGAATTTTGGGACCACATTGCGATATGACACGAGGCATTAAAATATTTACGATGTCATCTTTTATATGCTCCAACATCTTTTGGTCATCTTGTTCAAAATTATCATGCTGAGTACTTATAACGATAGTTTCAATACGTAACGGCTCTTTATTTTCATTATATTCTACTGTCACCTGGCTCTTTGCGTCTGGGCGTAGATAAGTCATTACCGTTCCATCTTTACGAATTTCAGCAAGCGTTCGCATAATAAGATGAGCTAAATCTAATGATACTGGCATATAGTTCTCTGTTTCTGTTGTAGCGTAACCAAATACCATTCCTTGATCACCAGCACCTTGTTCATTTATGTTACATTGCATCACACCACGGTTTATATCCTCACTTTGTTCATGAATAGCCGTGAGAATGCCACAAGATTCCCCATCGAATTTATACTCCGACTTGACATATCCTATATCTGCGATTGTCTTACGTGCTATTGCTTGTAAATCGATGTAGGCATCAGAACTAACCTCTCCCATTATAATAACTTGACCAGTGGTAACAAATGTTTCTATGGCACAATGCGCTTTACTATCATAAGCAAGGAATTGATCTAGAAGTGCATCTGAAATTTGGTCTGAAATCTTATCAGGGTGTCCCTCTGAAACTGATTCTGAAGTAAAAAAATATCTCATTTTATTTTATCTAGTTTATCTAAAATTTCATATGTAATATATAGTGAAGTGAAATCTGTTGGTATAGTAGATTTATTGATACACTCTACACTCTCAACAAATGTCTTAATTTCGTTAAAGTATCCTTGTGAAATTATTTGATTGTTTATCAATATAGGATTAAAATTATTTCTTGAATATAAAGAGTTTAAACGAGAGTCTCTTGCAAAAACTTTCTCAATCGGTATCTTTCCGAAAGAAGGTGATGAAGGGGTAAAAGTTAATGTTTCCATCTGTTGCATATCATACATACCAGATTCCATATTGATGCAAATAGCCTCATGTGCTTCTTGCCAAGAATAGAATGTAGATAACTCCAGTGTACCTGCTACATTATTATGCTCCAGCATAAGTAAGTAGGTTTTTCCGCCATTCTCGCTACTTGTTTTGTGAACGCCTAAAATTTTTGCATCACCAAAAAGAAATGTCACTAAATCAATTGGATGAATAAACAAGTCGTAAAGTTCGTTGCCTTCAGGATAAAGACCTACTTGATAATGTAAGTTATAGCTAATAAGTCGTTTATCTCGGAGTTTTTTTCTTAGAATTGTAGTAATAGGAGAAAATCTTTTCTGCATTCCAACAACGACAGTGTTGTATCCATATAAACGCTGTTTATCAATAAGGCTGTTTAATTCTTCTATACACAAACAAGGAGGCTTTTCTATAAAAAGTGCTTTGCCTGATTTTATTATTTTCGAGGCTATCTCAAAATGAGAAGATGGTGTTGCAGAGACAAAAACCCCTGCAATGGTTTCATCATTTAAGATTTCATCAATCGAAGTAGTTCCTATGACGCCTTTAAATTTTTGTGCAATCAATTTTACTTTTTGAGGTGAAGAACAGCAAATATACTTTACATTGATCTGTAAATATTGAATAACAGGATAAAGAATGTGAATACAATGGTTTCCAAATCCAATAAGTGCATAATTCTTTTTATATGCTTGAGAAAGGTATTGGCAATCTCTTCTGTGTTTGTAACGTTTTATTATGTCTTGAAATCCTATCATTTTGTCAAATTCTCTATTTTTCTAAAATGTTCCCTATAAGTACAATTCAAATCTGCATTCCATTGATATTTTCCATAGAAAAATTCGATGAGTTTTTTAGGAAAAAACTTTTCGGCAGAACGCAAAAGTATAATATCAAACTTTCTGTGATAGTTAATCCAACATTTATTGCAATTATGAGAATATTCACAAATAGTTTTTGCTGTTTTTCTCGAATTAAAAATTTCGTCAAGTGACATCTTATGTACATTGCCAAGAATCACATCTAAATTTTGGCAAATAGGAACGTTCCCATTTGAATGAACAACTAATTCGTTATAAATACTATGACACCTTAACTTAAGATGTCCTTTTTTCCATTCATTATATAGAGCCACGAAATCGTAATTCTCTTGCGTCTCATGTATTGATTTTGGGATTTTTCCAATATAATCATCACTGACTTCCATTAATTTTTCTGTCGTATCAAAGAAATCCATTGTGTTATAAATTCCTATTCTTACATCTATATCATATTTCTTTGCAATCTGAATTACATAATCCATATCTTCAAAAGAATTCCAAGGTGTATGACAAAACATAAGAGAGATTGGTACAATATTTTTACATTGCTCAATAACCTGTATGACCTTGTCATAACCATCTACACCTCTAACAATCTTATAAGTTTCATTACCTCCGTCCAAAGAAAGGTACAGATGCTTAGGAGTGTACCGTTTCACGGCAGCAATTACTTTATTCGGAGCCAATCCATTCGAGAGCAAAGTATAATTTTTATGATTCTCATGGAACCAATTTAGTATAGCATCAGCTTCTGGATGTAAGATAAATTCTCCCCCCTCCAGCCCTATGGTCGTCCTTTTCGTCACACATTTACATGACATTATCCTAATAATATCATTTAATGACAAATGTTCCACAGGAATTTTCTTCCAAATAGAACAGTGTTTACAACGAGATTGGCAAAGCGAAGTTGAATAAATCATTAGCGATGTCAATTCCTTGTGGTGTGTACAAGTTATATTTTTTAGGAATGTAATCCCGTTTAACAGGTAATCTTTTATGTTATACATTGGAATAAATGTGTGTTACGAAATTATAGGAGAGCATTTAGAAAATGCTCTCCTACCTACTTATCTATTAATCAGTTTAGTTCTTTATGATCTGTTTTGAATCACAAACTTTTCCAGACACAACGAGTGATGCGATGTGTAATCCAGAATTCAATGGAGACAAATCTACTTGGACAGAGGACTGATTGTATGGTACCTCAATCCGTTTTTCTTGAACACCTGATAAATTGCAAATGACAAGAAATACATCTGATTTATTCTCTTCCACATTAATCGTAAAAGTCATCATTCCTTTTGTAGGATTTGGAGTATAATTCAAAATTCGATTCATCTTTGCTTTTTTAGTTAGGGAAGAAATATCTGTCGTATTTTCATTCATACTTAACTCTGCAATTAACGATTTTTGCTCTTCTATTTGAGACGTTAAATCTTGTACGGATTGAACTAAAAGAGGAATAAGTACAGTATAATTAATCATCTTATGTCCTTCTTCATCGGTCTTTACTGCATCAGGTATGATTTTTTCTACTTCTTGAGCTAAAAAACCATATTGTAATTGTTGCTCCTCTGGGCCATAGGCTATATTCTCACCTATTCTTGTTGTGGCTTTTGCCTGTATTCCATCTTTTGTCACATCAGAATTACTCTCTTTCCAATTATAACTGACAGGTCTTAACTGAAGTATTGTATTGAGGCCGCTATTTATATTCTTGATATTCGTTTTTGCACGCGCGTCAGAATAGTTATATACATTCGCAACCTGAATACTATTGAAAGTACTCGTGGCAGAATTAAAAAAAACGACCTCATCTCCCGTACCTGCTATTCGAGGATTTGCAGGACTGATATCCAATTGAAAGAAATTGTAACCCTTGCAAGTCCAGTACATACCTAAATAATTATTTACTGTTACCCCTAGATATGGATGTTCGGGTGCTCCTCCTATATTCAAACCTTTGTTGTTATATACGATTTGTGCATAAGAGAATTTTGGGAAACAGATGGCTGCCAATAACATCGTTATTGTAAACAGCACTTTTGTAGATTTTCTTTTCATAATCGTTTATTTTAAAATTATTTGTAAGTTTGCTTCTTTCATTATTGTTGTATTCGGACGAATCTCTACCTCATTTGCAATAAGTTTCACTTTGCCATTTTTGAAATTCACTGGCCCATAGGGTTTGGTTGTTGTTACATCGGAACCAACTTTTATTTTTGTTCCTATGTATGTTTTAGGCCCTATAACAGTCTCATTTTGAATATAAGTAGCTGTGAGAGCTTCACCTGCTTGAATGTAAGGGATTTTATTATGTCCAGAAATACATATTGTAACGTTTTGTGGGTGATTTACATTATGTATTATATTATTTCCTATATATGAGGATACAGTTCCTTCTATTAAATCATAAAATGAAATCGTGGCAGTATTCGGCAATGAAACGGAAATATTATTAGCTTTTCTATTGATTAAAACATTTGTAAAAGCAGTAGGGACATCTGTGTATATTTGCATACTGGGATCACCAAAGCAATGAAATAGCTCTTTTGTGTAGCGAGTATACTCTGCATTTGCACCGTAAATTTCAGTCATACGAGCGAACCCTTGATCTAGAATTTGACCAAGTCGATAAGTTGGTGTGGGAGTAGGAGCAGTTGAACTTTGTGAGGGCATAACGATTCTAAGACCGGGAGAAGGCCATATGGCATCAAACATTCCGCCAGTCAATGCATCATTGTACCCAGACATACTTGATTCTGTTGCTGCAAAAATTCCAACGCAACCTCCATTTTGTTTGCGAAGAAAGGCTTCTGCAAAACAAGTTCCGCTATTAAATTGTCCTGTAAGACAATTCATACTAAACACCACAGGCAGTTTATTACCGTTTGATAAGGAATTTACATTTTCTACAGTGTAACGTGGATCTCCCCAGCCCCAAGTTGCACCATGATCTCTGTGCAAGACATAAAAGGCTCCTGCATTTATCGAAGAAGTTATATCGGTAGCATTTCCATTCCAAGCAAATCTAGGCCTGAGTAATTCTACAGGTATGGACTCACCATTAGAATAGGACCATCTATTCCAATGAGTAGGATTTACATTGCCATACGTGTAATATATTCTTTGGATAGATTTTCCTTGCGTTTGAAGATAGTCTCTTACATTTTCTGAAGTTTGAGCAAATCTTCTATCCGCATAGCCATCTATTGGTTCCACATCTTGAAAATAGGCGCAATTTACACCTTTGTTGTAAAAAGAGGTTGTAGTAATCGGATTACGTTCGTATTGAATTATCTTATTTACCACAGTTAAAGCTTCAGCTGCATTACCCACAGACAAACGACCACGGTAAATGTCTGGTGTAAAATCGTTTTCACCATCCATACATCCATACCATAAGTCGGTAACATGGCTTGCATAACCATGTGTAGAGTATGAGGCCGGGACATCCTCTTGATCTCCTATAATTAACACATAATAGAGAGATTTTTTCTTGGAGTAAAGATTTTTAATGGTTTCTTTTACACTATTAGTTGTCCAAGTATTTTCCACCTTTATATGGACATTAAAGCCCAACATCTTTTTCCATTCCGCAAAAGCATTAACAGCTTCTGTATATTTGGGAACAGAAATTATAAGATAGTCTTGAATATTTTGACTATTGACATCTTCTTTCTGCTCATTCGTATTGAGACCATTAATCGTTGTGTTAGATAGAAAATTATCATCTGCAGCTGTAATTGGTGAAGCATTATTGTCCACTATGAAAGAATTCCGAGAAGTGGTATATGTAACTTTGTATTTAATTTTTGTATAAGCACGTATCTTTTTGTTTTTTACATCATATTGTATGGGTGAAACTTTCACAGAAAGAATTCCATTTCCGCGATATTGTTGTATATTGCAAACATCAACAATGGAAATAGGATAAATACCTAAAGAAGAATCTATAGGTTTTACGTTTTCTTTTGTATAAACATCATCACCACTATCAGTTAGTGGAAAGCGTGCAGGTGTTAGAGGAAAATTGAACTCTTTGTAAGAGCTCTCTATAATTTCTACTTTTGCCTCCACTCCTTTTGGGATAGAGATTTGGTCTATGCGAGACAAAACAGAAGGTTTACCAGGTTCTTCCTCAAACCCAAAACCATCTACTTTCCACCAATAACTTTCTTTGAACAAATCATCTTTTTGAAGAATTGCAGAACTAAAGGTATAAGTTACAGTAATTTCTCCAGATGTTGAAATACTCACATCTCTTGTTGGTATTGTTGGTAAAACTTTGTTTACCAACTTCCCATCTTTTAGGGTAATTGTCTGCTGACCATGAATATGTATAGTCAACAGCATTACCAAAATTAGTAATAAACCTTTTTTCATCGTACATCAACTTTTATTAGTTTCACAATAGGGTTCCTAATTTTGCAAATATAGTCCATTTCTTTTGAACTTGCAAAAAAATCTGCTAAAAAAAATGATTAAACCGCTTTTTTTTTCTGCTGGGTGATTTCTGTAAATTAAAGTTCATATTGCAATAAATTTCTGTCTTTATCTTAGTACATCCTGATTTATCCCTCATAGTTAATTAGGAAGATTTTTCACTATAATTTTGTTGTTCGAAACTCTATACATATAATAGTAACAAATTATGGAATCAAACAACAATGACAACTATGTATTGGTCTTGGAAGACCGCACAGAGGTAAAGAACGAGAAAGAAATGGGGAAACTCTCCGTAGTATCCGGTATCGACGACAAGGGAAACCTTAAAACAACGGAGGCTGTCGCTGCCAACCAAGCGGCATTCTTTGGAGCAGGGCGTGGACAACCTGTGTGCCATGTTACAAAGCCGTGAGAAGCCCGAAAATAAACAGCAGCTGGCTGAGATGGGCATTTCCTTTGAGGATTATTTACCCCATCAGAAGAATGCCACTGCTATCGATGAGTCGAAGATTGATTGGAAGCAACTCGATAATCTCGGACTTACCCGTGAGAGATTGGAGCAGAGTGGAGAATTGGAAAAGATGCTCAATTGGCAGAAGAGCAATCTCTTGACGATTGCCGTACCTATTGGCGACACGACCATCTACACCGAAGCCCGCCTTGCGTTCCGTACGGACGATAACGGCAATATCGGTTTGGCAATTCACCCTTTGAGAAAAGAACCACAGCTTGACTTTCCCTATATGGGCTACAAGTTCTCTCCCGAAGAAAAGGAGCAACTCCTTGCTACGGGTAATCTCGGTAAAACCATAGAAGTGACTCCCAAGAACGCTGAGCCTTTTTCTGCTTACGTCTCTATCGATCCGCAGACCAATGAGATTATCGCCCTGCGCGCCGACCGTGTAAACATCCCCAAAGAAATCAAGGGCGTGACACTTTCTGACACTCAGTATAAAGACCTTGTGGAAGGCAAAGCCGTGAAAGTGGAAGGTATGACTGCCAAGAGCGGCAAGTCTTTTAATGCCACGCTTCAGGTCAATGCCGTGTACCTCATAAGCTTTGCGGCTTAGAGTTATCAGATAAACAGCGTGAAGCCTTGGATAGCGGTCGTACACTATATCTAAAGAATATGGTGGATAAACAAGGGCAACCTTTCAACGCCTATGTTCGTATGGACAAGGAACAGAATAGACCACGTTTTTACAAGTGGAATCCTGACAAGAAGCAGGAAACTGGCAAAGAAAAGGTCGTAGCTGTGGCGGAAGAACACAAAGCACAGGTAGCGGTTAATAACCACGGCAAGACCAACGAAGCCACGAAGAACGTGAAAGAGCCATTGAAGACCGGACAGACACAGCCCACTGCCGCCCAAAAGCAGAAGCAGGACGAGAACAAACAAAAGAAGTCCCGTGGACGTAAGATGTAACCCTTAATTCTATTATCGACTATGACAACTTGTATTATCGCCGAGAAATCCTCGGTAGCCAGAGATATTGCCCGCGTCGTAGGGGCAAAGAGTAAACAAGAAGGATATATGGAAGGCAGCGGCTACCTCGTCACTTGGGCAATGGGACATCTCATAGCCCTTGCCATGCCCGAAGCCTACGGTTTTTCCGCTTATAAGCGTGAGGACTTGCCCATCCGTCCCAATCCTTTCCAATTAATCGTCCGCCAAGTGCGCAAGGACAAGGAGTATATATCCGACCCAGCAGCACTAAAACAACTCAAAGTGATACGCTCCTGCTTTGACAAGGCAGATCGTATCATCGTCGCTACTGATGCAGGACGGGAGGGTGAACTTATTTTCCGTTATATCTATCAACATTTGGGATGCCGAAAGCCTTTTGACCGCCTTTGGATAAGTTCCCTCACGGACAAAGCTATCCGTGAGGGCATGGCTAATCTCAAACCCGGGAGCCATTACGACAATCTCTATCATTCTGCCAAGGCAAGGAGTGAAGCCGACTGGCTGGTGGGTATCAATGCAAGCCGTGCCCTGTCCATCGCACGCAAGGGAGGCTATTCTTTGGGGCGGGTACAGACCCCAACATTGGCTATGGTCTGCCGTCGGTACATAGAGAACCGTGATTTTTCTTCCGTGCCTTATTGGACACTCTCCGCTCTCATGGAGAAAGAGGGCGTATCGCTGAAAGCCATTGGCATTACAGACTATGAGAGTGAAGCATCGGCACAGACAGCCCTCGCTACGCTCCGCAGTCAGAGCCGGCTTAAAGTGGAATCGGTCGCAAGAAAGGTAACGCATACACCGCCACCACTCTTGTACGACCTTACTGCCTTGCAGAAAGATGCCAACAGACGCCACGGCTTTTCTGCAGACAAAACCCTCTCGATAGCCCAAAGCCTCTATGAGAAGAAAATCACGACCTATCCCCGTAAAAGATTTCAGAATTTTATATCTTTCAGATAATCAATAGAATAACACCGAATAAAGAAGAAAAGGGTTACGATTTGGAAACGAGCGAG
>QWCF01000721.1_pt1 | contig 12213 bp, 12 predicted proteins | sample 1972521 | NCBI WGS metagenome assembly QWCF01 (sample SAMN09866715, study PRJNA288562) | Human oral metagenome isolate term4_saliva, whole genome shotgun sequencing...
CACATCGTTAACGTTGAAGCAAACGACGATGCAGCTCTTAAAGAGTTTGACCGTCTTTCAAAAATCAACGCTGACATTCTTCGTCACATGATCGTCAAACTTGACGCTTAAGAAGGTAGACTATGATTAATAACGTTGTACTGGTGGGTCGCATGACCCGTGATGCCGAGCTTCGCTATACTCCGCAGAACCAAGCGGTCGCAACATTTACTCTGGCTGTCAATCGCAACTTTAAAAATCAAAGTGGCGAGCGAGAAGCAGACTTTATCAATGTTGTCATCTGGCGTCAGCAGGCAGAAAATCTTGCAAACTGGGCTAAAAAAGGAGCCCTGATCGGAATTACAGGTCGTATTCAAACGCGTAACTACGAGAATCAGCAAGGCCAGCGTGTCTATGTCACAGAAGTTGTTGCGGACAATTTCCAACTTTTGGAAAGCCGCTCTAATCGTGAAGGTCAGTCATCTGGCGGTTACGGTGGAAACAGCTTCGGCGGCAGCTCTGCTCCAAGTTATGGCAGTGCAGACTCGTCAAACCAAGTACCGAACTTTTCTCGTGATGAGAGCCCATTTGGAAATTCTAACCCGATGGATATCTCAGACGACGATCTACCTTTCTAAGGATTGAATCTAACTATAATATAAAGGAGAAAACACATGGCTCAACAACGTCGTGGCGGATTCAAACGCCGTAAAAAAGTTGATTACATCGCAGCGAACAAAATTGAATATGTTGATTACAAAGATACTGAGCTTCTTAGCCGTTTCGTTTCAGAACGTGGGAAAATCCTTCCTCGTCGTGTAACAGGAACTTCAGTTTCAGAACGTGGGAAAATCCTTCCTCGTCGTGTAACAGGAACTTCAGCGAAGAACCAACGTAAAGTAACAACAGCTATCAAACGCGCTCGCGTAATGGCTTTGATGCCTTTCGTAAACGAAGATTAAAAAAAGGGGTCCGGGTGGACCTCTTTTTCATGAGCATGAAAACAAGAAAGCGAATTAAGACCCCAATGGGTCTTTTTTTCACGAGCTTTGAAACGAGAAGGCGAGTTAGGTCCGGGGGACCTCTTTTTCAGACCTGGGTGGGTCTTTTTTTCAGGTCCAGTGGACCTCTTTTTCATGAGCTTTGAAACAAGAAAGCGAATTAAGACCCCCGACGGGTCTTTTTTTCAGGTCCAGTGGACCTCTTTTTCATGAGTTTGAAAACAAGAAAGCGAATTAAGACCCTGGTGGGTCTTTTTTTCACGAGCTTTGAAACGAGAAGGCGAGTTGAGGTCCGGGGGATCTCTTTTGTGAAGTCACTGGGAACAGTGGCTTTTTAGCTTTAGTTGGGATGTTTTAAAGTGACTACCATAGTTTAAGTCCTTCCTTTAATACGGAATAAATTGGAGAACTTTATCAATTTATACATTATTCAGCGATAAGAAATATTCACCTGCAAAATATTTTGTAGGGAATGTGGTGGTGGATAGTTTAAGAGAAAGAACTGAACCATAGATAGAGGATAATAGCCTGTCTGGTAATGTAATAACGAATATAAGGTGAGAGGTATTTAGGGGTGTAGCAATCGCCAAATTGAAGAATATGCGATTTAGCAATCTTTCCTTAGAACTGAAGAAAGTCTAATAGAAAAGAAGGGGAAGCTACAATAAAGTGGCAAAATTTTTAATGAAGAGCAAAAGCTGGATAAGAACTATGTTGCTCAATTAGAGGATATACTTGATAGTAATTAGGAAGAATTTAATGGAAGAAAGATATGTCTGGTACTCTAGAATATTGTTCTTGGAGATAATGATAGTATTAGTATTATAGTTTTAGAAGGTATGAAAGCTAATTTATGAGACTGTACTGACTAAATTTATAAATATTAGTATTAAACTAAATCAGATACTATGTTTTAGTTAAAGTAAAAAATATTTTTAGAAAGGGTTTTCAATGATTAAATTATTTTTTTATGATATGATAAGATAAAGAGAAGTAGATATTAAGTTAGGAGAATCATATGGGATATATTGAGAATATTGAAAAAACGCAAGTAAAGGAAAAAATTTTATTTGATTTATCTAATCTTATCAAGCAATTAGATGACAAAAGATTACAAATGGAAAGGAATTTGATTGGAGTCATACAAATTGAATTTGAGCAGGGGATGTCGACTAGTATTGATCAATCGACAAATATTGTACAGTCATCCATTGTTAGTTTATCAAATGCAGTTTGGCAACTAGAGAATGCAAGGGTTAAGGTAAAACAACTGAGAACTATGGAGTGGATTGATGATGACTGAAAATTTTATATTAAATAATATTGACTACTCTAAGATTATAAGTTATGAACGAGATGATTACATAATTCAACAAATATCTCCGAAACATTTATTTTTTACCAGTCAATCAATGGAAGGTTTTAATTGGAATCATAATAATTCTGACTTCAACACAACTAAGTATAGGGTTAAGAATATTTCCAAAGTGGAGAGTTTAATTTCTAAAGGATATAGCATTAAAGAAATTAAACAACATTTCCCTCAAACTCAAAACTGGATTGATGATGTTTTTTCTCATAGTATAATAAGAGTTTATAAGGATATAAATGGCAATTATCTACATGCTGGAAATGATGGTCGTCATCGATCGCTTATGGCAAAGATATTAAATATCCCTCTATTAACGGTTATGGTTGTTGGTGAAACAAGTCAGATTATGACGGATTTATCAACTAATTTAGAGAATCTTTCTAAAAAAAATGGTAATGTTTTTTTTGATTATTCCACAAATAAAGTAGTAACTCAATCTATTACTAGTAATTTTAAGTTACAAACTAATACGGATATTGAATCTAATAGGTGTCAACCACAAAATTCACAGTATCTTTTCAATCAGAATAATTTTTTAGGTTCGACATCTGTTTACGTAAATCATTCTAATATTGATAGATTAGTCAAAATCCTCTGTAAAGTTTCCAATATTTCAGTTGGATGTAGAAGTAATCTTCAGGAAATGATTCAAGAAATTTCAGATATCGAATTAAAACTATACTATTATTTTGAAAGTCAAGAAGAAACTAGAAGTGTTATTGGAAATCTTATTGATGCCAATGATTATCTTTCAAAGTCTATTTATAGATTACTCGAGTTTGAACAGATATTGGAACAATATAAAGTAGATATAAATTCATAAGAGAGGGGCAATTATGAATAGTCAATTAGAAGTCTGTCAAATTATAGAAATATCTTCAAAAAAATATAAGTATATTGGAGCTGGTAATATTTGGATAAAAGAAGATTTTAGTGATTCTCCTGTAAAAGTAACACAATTTTGTCTTGATGTAGCATTAAGACAAACAGCAGTTGGTCAGTTAGAAATTATTGCTTATGATGGAGAACTTCGAGGAGTATTTGCTCCTTTCTCAATGTTATCTTCCGGAGAATCAAAACTAGTAAAGCAATTAGCATCAGAGGAAGAACTTTACAGGCATCTTTTATATCTTAAAGAGCATATAAGGAGTGTTCAGAATCTCTTAAAAGGAATAGATATGTCTTTATTTTCGATTCGGGAACGTAGTCAGGAAGCTATAGAAAATTATAAATTATGTGTTATATATGCTGATTTTTCAATGTTTCAAGAAAAGACAAGGCAATTGCTTATTCAATTAGCAAGAGTAGGCCCATTTGCGGGTGTGAATTTTATCCTAGTATCATATGAACCTGAGCATATTTTTCGATTTGAAAAGTTTTTTCAATTTGTAGATGTAGACAAAAGCTATAACAATCTATCAATTGAAACTATTATTGAAAATAATAATATTTTACTTCGAAAATTTCGGGGCACTAATACTAAAAATATATCATTTAATGAATTGCCTATTGCGGGAAACTCTCCACAAACGTTATCAAGTAAAAATGGACTGATATTTTCAATAGGAAAGTATGGTTTGGAATCTGAAAAGTTTGTTTTGGGTGATGAAATCAACCAAAGGCATAACATGTTAATAACTGGAGCTGTTGGTCAGGGAAAATCAAATCTTTTATCTGTAATTATTCATAGTCTTTGTCAGAATTATTCGCCACAAGAATTAAATTTATATTTACTTGATTTCAAAGAAGGAGTTACTTTAAAGGCATTTTCTAATATAGATAAAAAGGATTATCTTCCACATGTTAAAGTATTAGGTCTTGAAAGTGATGTCAGTTTCGGGAAAGCCGTCCTAAACTTTCTATTTGATGAGTATAAACGACGATTAAAGTTATTTAAGGACAATAATAAAAAAAGTATAAAAGAGTATAGGGAAAGTTTTTCAGATAGAGCTCTGCCAAGAATTGTTGTTGTTATTGATGAATTTCAATTGATGTTCGGCGATAAATCAGATGAATCTCGGAAAATTGCAAATCTGCTAGAAAAGTCAGTCCGACTGTTCCGAGCGGCAGGTATACATTTTGTGCTTTCATCTCAGACTATTGGTGGGAATGAGGCTTTGTACGGGAAAATGGAGGCCTTATTTAGCCAAATTCCAATTAGAATTGCTCACAAAAATTCACTATCTGAGTCACAATTAACATTGGGGGTTGGAAATACAGCTGCATGTTATTTAAAACCTAGAGAAGTTATAATAAACTTAGATTATGGAGAAGCTACCCAGAATAAAAAGGTACATGTTGCCTTTGCAGATGAAGAAATTTTAGAACCCTTAAGAATTAAGTGGTGGAATAAATTTAGGAGTACTTCTCGGCCACCCGTTATTTTTGATGGAACAAAGCCGATTAAACTTACTTCTGCCATCTTAGCGCTAAAGAGTAATAAGCAAAAAGGAATAGATAAGGTTGCTCTCTTTGGTCAAAAAATTTCAGTAACTCTTCAGCCGGCACTAGTAAAGTTAAAGAGAGAAATAGGCCATCACATTGCAATCCTTGGTGTTTCTGATCCTCTCTATAGTCCAGCATTGGGAATTCTACAATCTATTGCCATATCCCTTGCTTATTTGAATAATCAAGAAAATACCACATTTATATTTTCTAATGCCTTTGAGAAAGATAGTGTTGAATGGAAAAAAGTTAATGACTTAATTATACAATTGTCACGAATAAAAAGAATAAAAGTTATAGATTTAGAAACAAAAGATTTCAAGGATTCACTAGATCAACTAGTTCAAGAAAGAAAAAATCTTGAAAATAGTATTTTTGATGATATTTATATCTTTGGAATGGGCATGGAAAGATTGCGGATGAATGGTGATCGATATCAACCACCACTAGAAACTTTTTTACAAGAATCGGCAGATTTAGGGATTCATTTTATTGGTTGGTGGGTTAAGAGCAGTACGATGGAAAAACAAGCGAGTGGAGTAGAAACAGAATTATTTAATACAAAAATTTTGTTGCGTCTTGATGAAAGTAGTATTCGTAAGTATGTGGGGATTTCAAATCAGTGGAAATCTGAAAGTAACCGAGCCCTATTTATAAATGAAACAATTTCGGAAGAGCCTATTCCTTTTGTTCCATATAGTTGGATGCCATCAAAAAATATTATTGAGGAACTATTATAAAGGAGGTTGACTATGAGTATCAGGACTCTTATCAATGAATTAATAAAATGTAGCCGAGATTTAGACAGTCAGTTACAGTTAATTAATGGCTTATCACAGGAAGTTGAGAAGGTTACAGGTGAAATTCAAAATAATTTTCAAGGTAGTGATACTTTAGAAAAATTGCTAACACCTCTCCAAAACACAAAAAACACTTTACGAAAAACCGATACTGAGATTAGGCTTTCACAGGAAAAACTTAAAAATTTACAAGCAAAGTTGAGAGGGTGATTGATGATTGATTTTTATAAAGAACTACAGATCGAAAGCTCCTGGTCTTTATCAGAGATTCAGATTTACTTGAACAATAATTTTCAAAAATGGGAAGGACTTGCACTGAGTAGAGGGGATGCGAAGTCTATCCAGATGTTAGATTATGCAAAACAGGCTCAGAAAGTTTTTGCTAATCAACAAAATCGTGAGAAATATGATAGAGATTTGGATTTGTTTCTAAATCCTACTAGTCAGTCTGATACACGTTTAGAATCATGTAAAAAAGAATACAGCAAGGCCAAAGAAGCATATAATCGGAACGATTTACAATTAGCTAAAATTGCTTTACAAGCTTCCTTTAGTTATCGTGATAATGGGCTTACAGCCCCTCTAGTGTTAGCGGCTGCGACCTCTTTAAAACTGGGAGAGTATTCGCAGGCACTAGGCTATATTAACCAAGCAATCGTAGAAAATCCTAAAGATATAAAAAATTACTACTTAAAACTGAATATTCTAGTTCAGGACGTCATTAGTTCATCTCAAAATTCATACATAAACCATCAAGACTTGGCTAATAAACAGGATGTTGTTTTTGCCTATGTTTCAAAATATTTTGAACAGGATGTAAGTCCTAAAACAACTAAAGAGATTGTTCAGCTCTATGATGAACAGCTTAAACAAATCAATTTATTAAAAGTTTGTATGGATATGCGGTCTTTAAGAGAGCGTATATTCACTGATTATTGTGACTTAGCTTTAAAAACATGTAATGGACAACTCTATAAACATATTTATGATATCTATAAAAAATATATTTATACTGGGTATGCATACGAGACTTCATCGGAGTTACTTGGTTTCAGTAAGAAAATTTTATTAACTAGTCCGCAAGAAACAATTGCACTTGAATTTATCCGTCGATATAAGAAGATTCGGAGAAATGAGGAACTTGCTAGAATGCAAGAAGAAGAGAGGAAAAGAAAAGAGGAGGAAGAATTTCAAAAAAATATCAACCTTAAATCAAATCTTGGTAAGGAAATCATTTCACTTAACGGGAAGCTTCAAATTGAATATGGTAAGCTTGATATTGTTAAGGATAAGAAAAGCAAGATAAAATTATTAACTCCGTGGACACATATTATTTTATCTACTGAATTAGTTGGAGTAGGCTTTATATATATTGGTAGTGTATTTATATGGTCTATAGTATTCTACAATATTTACTATCGTTATGATATCACCCGAAGTCCGCCATTGTTGGCTCCTATTTGTACTCATATAGCAATTGAAGTAGTTATCACACTGCTAAATAGACAAAGACGGAAAGAGATTAATAGATTAGAAAAGGAAGCCTCTGATATTGAAAAAAGAATCACATTGATTGCGCGTAAGCGTTCAGATTTACGTAATCAATTCATAGCTTTAGATGATATTCCGTATAACGGTGAAGATATTGGTAGTGATTCTTATTACTATTGATAAAATTGTTAATGAGAGGAATTGATATGAATATACAGGATTTACAAGTTAAAATTTACCAATTGAAACAGTTTTGTGAACAAACAAAGGAGCAATTATTGATGGGAGAAAAAAATCTTCAAGATTTATCTAAAACAATAATATATCAAACAGGTCCAAGCAGGACTGGACAGGAAGCCGCTCAAATTTCAAATAGAGCAGCTAAACAATTGCGAGATACTGTTCAAAGTATTTTAACATTAGAAATGGAGTTGAATGCTTATATAAAACAGATTACGTCATAATTTATATATATAGTCAATGGACCCGAGAAAGATTTTACTATATTAGTACTTATATAAAAAAGGAGAAATTATCATGTTACGAGATGTAAATGAAGGAAATTACGCATTATTACCACTTTACTTAGTTTTAGATTCATCGGCAAGTATGAATGGAGAGCCATTCAAAGCAGCATTAAATTTCGTTCCTAAGTTATTAGAAGCTATGGTCGAAAATCCAGTAGTAGCTGATAAGGTTCGATTAGAGGTGATTACATTTGATTCTACAGCAAGAGTAGCTGCAACTTTGTCAGATAAATCTGATTTAGATAATTGGTACAAGAATAACAAAGATATGCAAGCTGATGGGAATTCAACAAATTATACAAATGTATTTCGGTTGATAAAACAAGAAGTTGAGAGAGGAGTAGAAGCAGTAACTTCAGAAAAGATTAATGGAGAGTTTTATAAAACATATCGTCCAGCGGTATTTTTTATAACGGATGGTGATCCGGTTGGAGATAATGAAGTTTCCATTACACAGGCTTTTAATGAATTAACTAGCGAAGAATTTAAAGATAGTAAAGGGAGAAAGATTCGTCCAAATATTTTTGTAGTCGGTGTCGGCGATGCCACAAAAGAAAAATTGGAAAAATATGGTGCAAGTAGATACAAACATACTGAGTATACTGTGCATAATTCGGATGCGGTATTGGTAAGAACTATTCGAGATGGAGTTGATTTTACTCCAGCTAGAGTTCTTTCAAATATTGTTCCTAAATTAGTTTCTTCAATCATTTCTAGTACAAATGTAGGTACTGGTATGTTAATTAGTAAAGATGATTTAGAAGATCCATTAGCGAATGTTGATGATCTTTTTGGTACTGAAGATCTAGAGTTTGATCTTGATGATTTTGATTTTTAATTTACTTGATACTAGAGAGGTTTCTTATGGATTATGATAACAGAACAGCTGGAGAACAGTTTGATGATGAAAATTTACAAATTACAAAAGAATCTGTAATTGAGGAACAAACTAATGAACAAGAGTCAAAACTTCAAAATGATGAAGAAACTATACACATTATAAAAAATCGATTGGATTCTTCTGTTTTTGATTTTGAAGATAGGGAGGAAGAACAATTTAGCTTGATTGATGGTCGATATGTTATTGGGAAACCGTCTGGTACATTCTATCAAAAACCAAATGGTTTATCTCAACAAAATATGCCATTTTTCAGAAATGATAACGTCTCAGATGCCCTCCAATTAGGGAGTTCATTATTATTAGCCGCTTCTTCAAAGGGTAGTCTCCATCAATCTGGAACCTCTCCACGCCAAGATAGTTATGCATATGGTATTTTTGAACAGGGGGAAGAAAAGTGGATTATTCTAGCAATTTCAGATGGAGTGTCTGCTTCACCATATTCTCATATATTAGCAGAATACTTAACATTTTCCTCTGTTAAGGAATTAAAAGTACAACTTAAAACTACAGGTGTATTTGAAATTCAAAATTTTGCAATAAAGATAAATGAAATGGCTAATGATTTCTGTAAAAAGCAGCTGGTGAAACAAAATCAGCATTATGATGTAGAAAAATATTCAGCTCAGATGGGGGCGAATTACTTTGGAGCAACTCTAGAATGTGCGATTATACATTTGGAGAAAGACAAATCTTCAGTAACGCAATTTACAATATCCGGTGATGGTGGGGCTTATATATTTAGCAAGAGTTTGGCTATTAATGTTGTAAAGTCTGGAAAAACTAGAGGAGAGGACATAGTCTCTAATGCTGTTTCTCCGTTACCACTCGACTCTATAGATGACATAAATATTACAAAGGTAGATTTGGAAGAAGGTGATATCTTTTTTATAGCTACTGATGGTTTAGCTGATTTTATTGGAAATGGAAATAGTAATTTGGGAAATTTTTTGTTGAAAAAATTGATTGATGTTAAAGATTCTGTAGAGTTTTTAAAGATTATTAATGTTTCTATGTTTCAACTTGATGATGATAAAACAGCAATCTGTTTTAAGATTGGAGATGTAGATTATGGTTAACATTACAAAGTCAGATTTCCAAAAAGATTCTAAAAAAATCGGAGGTGGAACTCAAGGGAATGTGTATTTATATCCGCTAAAGATGAAAAATGGACAAGTAAAAGAGATTGCAATCAAAATATATCGTAAAAAAATTTTGGAAAACAATAATTTGCAGATTGAAACCCATCTACAACGACTGCTTAGTACTTTTAAAAAAATGACACCACTTGAGAAGAAAATCATAAAATCAACGATGACTGTGCTTCTCGATACTGTAAATATTGATGGTGATTTTAAAGGATATGTTATGCGAAAGATTCCAGATAAGTTTCTTCCAAAAAAGAAAAGTTTATACTCGGATGAAATAAAAACTGTTGAAAGAACTCTTGCTTATGCATTAAATGATGATTCAACAAAGAAAAAGCTGCAGGAACCAATTATAAGCATTAAAGGAAGAAAAATTATTATTTTAAAACTACTTTATGTAATGAGTATTCTCCATCGTAACAATATTATTGTCGGTGATATTAGTCCTAATAATGTCCTGATTTATGTTGATGATGTTGATCAGAATAAAAATGATATTTTGCTTCTAGATACTGATTCGTTCCGAACTAAGAATGCGATGTTTCCTCTTCAACAACCACATACTCCTAATTGGATTCCTCCAGAATGCAAGGATTCGGTTTCAGATGTCAATAAGTTTTTTCAGACTCAGCAGACTGATGTTTGGAAAATTTCAATCCTCATATTGCGTTTGTATTATTTCGGTTCTCAAAGAACAGCAGTTGAACAGTCAAATGAAGCGTTGAATAGGATTGCTTCAGAAGTTTCCATTGAATTTTCAAAATTGCTTAAAAGAGGACTAGATTTGAATCCAGATAATCGTCCTAGTGTAACGGAACTGTTAAATAGTCTTAGAAATAGCTAAGAAAGAGATGTGCTCAGTGATGATATTTTAGTGGTAAATTTGGCGGTAAATTTGAAAATGAAATAAGTAATAGTGATGTTCAAATATCAGTTTGGTTTTAATTTCTTCCTCAATATCTATATTTATCTATTTAAATATTCTTATAAGATTGAAAGATAATTATTTTTAATCAAATCAGTAAAACACTGAGAGTCATTCCTTAAAATATATATTAGTTTTGGAGAAAAAATGATAGATCTACTAGTAATAATAGTAAATGAGTCTTGCAATTATGTTAATAAGTTTGAAGATTTTTATAAAGAATTTAATGCAAAAAACCATGAAAATTTGACTGTGTTACTTATTTTTGAAAGCCAAGGTAAATTTCAAAAAGTAGCTTGTAGCTCTATTGAAATAATGGATGATTTTCCAAAATTTAATAAATTCACTCAGGGATTTGAAGAAACAGACATTCTCGTCTGGATCGAAGAAGCACTTAAGTTTAGACAACTGACTGGTCTGTCTGCGGATTCTGTGGAATATTTCTATGATAAAGCAGGAAATTATAGAAAATATACCTGGCCTGATGGAAGAGTTTATGAAGGTGACTGGTTACAAGATAAACGCACAGGCAAAGGTAAAATGACCTGGCCCGATGGTGCAATTTATGAAGGCGATTGGTTACAAGATAAACGCATAGGCAAAGGTAAAATGACCTGGCCCGACGGTGCAATTTATGAAGGCGATTGGTTACAAGATAAACGCACAGGCAAAGGCAAAATGACCTTGCCTGATGGTTCAATTTATGAAGGCGATTGGTTACAAGATAAAGTGACAGGCAAAGGAAAATATACCTGGCCTGATGGAAGAGTTTATGAAGGCGACTTTGTAAATGGCATTAGTGAGGGTAAGGGGAAACAGACCTGGTCTGATGGAATAGTTTATGAAGGTGATTGGTTACAAGATAAACGCACAGGCAAAGGCAAAATGACCTGGCCTGATGGTTCAATTTATGAAGGCGATTGGTTAGATGGTGAAATGAATGGAAAAGGCAAGTTTACCTTTGCGAGTGGACGTATTTATGAGGGTGATTTTACTGATAATCAGTATAATGGTAAAGGGAAATTTATCTCTCCAGATGGGGAAATATATGAAGGATTATATCAGAACAACAAGCGCCAGGGGACAGGAATTTTAATTACAGTGGATGGAAAGTGTTATTCACAGATCTATTCTCAAGACAAACTTTTAGAAAGCAGAGAATTAGGATTTCGTAATAGGAGTGGAGTCTGTCCATGTGGATCTGGGAAAATGTATAAGAATTGTCATGAAAGACGATTATAAAAAAGTAATTCTATAGTAGCTATCTCCGATGTTAAGTTTCACCATGTACTTAATGTGTAGTTTTGCTAAATCTTTTGGCTATTTGTCAACTGTAGTGGGTTGAATAAAAGCTAACATCTGGAGAGGACGAACGTCGTCCTCTCCATTTTTCACGAGCATTGAAATGAAATAGCGAGTTGAGGTCCAGTGGACCTCTTTTTCAGACCCGGGTGGGTCTTTTTCACGAGATAGTTTTTCTGATCTTGGCGTGCTATAATGGTGATAGAAAGAGTAAAGGTGGGTAAGACAAAGATGAATTGTACGATTAGAAATATGATTAAGTCTGATATTGAATCCTTATCTCATGGATTTATGAATCAAGGTTGGCCTGGTAGAGAGGAAATTT
>QWCF01000654.1_pt1 | contig 12205 bp, 10 predicted proteins | sample 1972521 | NCBI WGS metagenome assembly QWCF01 (sample SAMN09866715, study PRJNA288562) | Human oral metagenome isolate term4_saliva, whole genome shotgun sequencing...
TGGATACAAATTATTAAAAATAGAAACAATATCTGATACAGAAGTTCGAGTAATTTATAGTAAAGAAAATTCAACTCCAGTAAAAGTGGAATTAAATAATGATGTTACATATAGATTAGTTGATGAAAACAACAAACTAATTTCTATAGTTAGATATCAAAATGATAAATTCCAACCAGATTTAGAGGGTTATACATTTAAAGAGAAAAAAGTTATTTCAGAAAAAGAAATAGTATTAGTTTATCAAAAAGATAATCAAGATAATAATGCTAATAATGCTAAAATAGTGGAAAATCAAAATAATAATTCTAAAAAAATAAAAGATAATACTATTAATCTAACCGAAAATCAAAAAGAAAAAGATAATAACAACATAAGTAAACAATCTAATGAAAGTAAAAATACAACTACATCAAATAATTTAATTGCTAAAAATGGTAAGATTAAATCAATAATAAAAACTGAAGCTGGTGAAGTATTAGAAACTTTGTATTTAGATAAAAATGTCCACCCAGAAATTAAAGGATATAAATATAAAGAAACAAAAGTTGTAGATGAAAATACACAAGAGTTAATTTATAGTTCAGAATCACCAAATCTAAGAAAAGCAGATGTTAAATCTGGAATAGATGGTGTAACTTCAACAACAGTTGGATTATTTGCAAGTATTCTTGCTGCAATATCTGCAATTATATATAGAAAACGAAAAGAATAAATATGTAATTTTCAAAAAAACTAATTGAATATAATTCTTTTAGTTTTTTTTGTTTGCAATCTACTATAATTTAAATATAAAACAAAAGAAAGAAAGAAGGAATTAAAAATGAAAAAATTATTTAAGAAAGTATTAGGAAGTCTTGCTTTAGCAGGAACATTACTTACAGGAGGAAGTTTATTAAATCAAGCAATTGCTACAGATATAGTATTAGATAACGCACCAGCGATTGTCACTGAAACAGCATTAGCAGAATATGATTATAGTAAATTCCCAGAGGATGTTATTATTAGAGGAAATGAAGTTGAATTTCCAGATGGACATATTGAATATGCACCACTAAAAGAAACTCCAGCACCTGTAATTGAAACACCTAAAGTTGAAGAAAAAGTTACTGAACAACCGAAAGTTGAAACTCCAAAAGTAGAAGAACCTAAAGTTGATTCAGAAATCGTTACACCTGTTGTTGAAAAAGATACTAAAGAAGAAAAAAAAGTAGAAAATAAAACAACTGAAACTGTAACAAAAGAAGAACCAAGTATGCCAGAAGTTATCACAGATACAATCATTACTTGGACATCTCCAGAATTACCAAAAGTAGAAGAACCAAAAGTTCAACCTACTCCAGAAACTAAAGAAGTTCCAGCTCCAAAACCAGCTCCAGTAGTTGAAGAAAAAGTTGTAGAACCTAAAGTTGAATTACCAAAAGTAGAAGAGCCAAAAGCTCAACCTACTCCAGAAATTAAAGAAGTTCCAGCTCCAAAATCAACTCCAGTAGTTGAAGAAAAAGTTGTAGAACCTAAAAAAGAAGCAGCAACAATTGCTCCTCAACCAGTAGTAGAAAAAATTACTACACCTGTTGTTACAAACAACACAAAACCTGTAGTCAGTCCTTTATTAAAAACAGGAAAATTAGCTGATACAGGAATCGCTACAAATAGTGCAACAGCTACATTAATCACATTATTTGGATTATTAGTTGCTCTAGTAGCAAAAAGAAAAAATATTTAAGGTTTAAAATGTTACCTAATCTGAGATTAAAAATATTTTAATTATTAATTATTACATAAATATAACGGTTAAAATATTACCATAATCTTGGATTAAAAAATATTTAATGTTAACAAAAAAAATAAAATAAACAATTAAATATTTAAGCAAAGACGTTTAGCTTAAAAATGAAAATATACAAAAAATGTATTTTAAATAAACAATGCGTAGTTTATTGAGAATATATTTTCAGATTAATTTAAGCTAAAGAAATGCGTGCTTTGACTTATTTTAATCTAACTTAACTAATTTTAAACGCAAAAAATTAGTTACAATAAATATTATGCGAAAACGCAATTGCATAATATAAAAAAAATATTTTTAATTAACGCAAATTAAAAATATAAAATATATGGCTATTAGGTTGCCAGAAAAACCTAATAAAACTACACACAAAAAAAACTTAAAATAAAAATAAAAAAAAATTATAAAATGTGTGTAGATTATAAATTGTTTCTCTGACGCTCTTAATTGAGGTTAGAGAAACAATCTATAAAATATAAATAGAGATTTTAAAAAGCAAAATTTACAGTTGATAAACTTTTTGAAAATTAATCTCTATAAATATAATAAACTGTAATATAATAAAATAAAAAATTTTTATAAAAATTTTATAAGGGTATACAAATTAGCTATAGATGGTTTGTATACCTTTTTTATTTGACAAATCGCCATAACTGTGATATTATTTAATTAAGTAATTTTCTTGAGAGGATGTTTTTATGGTTATAGTTTCTAAAAAAATAAATTCTATTTACAAAGATAATGCATTTGCTGTATTATATAATGAAGTAGAAACAAATTTTGATAATTATTTAAAAAATATAAAAATTATGTCTGATACATCATCTGATATTTTTTTGTTACATAATTTAAAGAGTAATAAATCACTTATTTGTAGTAAAGAATACTTTCCACATATTAATTTATTTGAATATATTATTTTATTTAAGATTGATAAGAATATTAAACCTCTAACAGATCAAATAAAACAAAATGAATTATTAGATAATATTAATGAAATAAATATAAATAGATTAAATAATAACCCTAATATATTTTTAAATCCATTAAAAGGTTATGATAATTTGGTAAAACTATTTCCATTAGATAAAAATGATCTATATGATAATTTGATTTTTCTTATGAAATTTAATGCTATTAACAGTATAGATGCTATAATAAAGAATAACATAAACTTTGAAAATAAAAATTTAGATGATATAATTGATTTTACAATACAATTATCAAGAATTTTAGCTATAGAAATAGATATCAAACAAAAAGATGTAGAAATTGTTATTGAATTGTTAGTGTATAATGTTATTGATAATTTTAGTAAGACAAATTTAGTTGAATTTTTATTAAGACTTGTAAAGAAAAAAATTGAAGATAGTAGATGGCTACTTACCGATTTTTTAAGAATATTCTTCAGGAAATTTAAAAGTCTTTTTTTTGCTAGTAATATGTCAAAAACAGAGTTGGACTGGAATTTAATACCACAAGAATTATTAGATTATTCATATTTTCAAGAGTTAAAAATTTCAGAAATAATTATAGAAAATTCATCTATCGAAGCTTATTGGTATAAAATTGAAGGAACTTCAACCTTGTATAAAATTGATGAGAGTTCAACTTTTAATGGTAATAGAAAATATAAAAAAACTAAATATACAGTGTTCGATATATTGAATGATAAAAATGTTATATATCATTCTAATTTTAAAAAAAGATTATGTATAAAATATTATCTTTTAAAATATAATTTTTATATTAAATTGTGAGGGTTTTTAAATGAATAATTTTATAATAACTGATATAACAAGTAGTAGTGATTTTGATAAATTAATAACATTGTTAGATTATAGAATACAAATAAGTGATTATTTAAAACGAATAGATGTTAAAGCGTATAAAGAATATGTTCTGATTGATGCTGCATTAATTTCAGGATTAAGCAGTTACAGATATTTAAAAGTTAAAATTGATGAAAATTTCAGATTAGATATAAACAAAGTAGAATATATTTTTCCAGATTCATCAATGCAAAAAATTGCAAACTCAATACTAAAAAATAATCGAAAATATTTAGAAAACTCTGTATTATCTGAGAAGCAAATAAAAGAAATTTTAGAAGGTTGATTTTATGAAATTAAATCCTAAATTTTATTATGATATTGAAACAAATAATAGAATATTTAGATATGTTATAAAATTAATGATTTATGTGATAATACTTTATTTTATTACGGTAAATATTACAATTTTTAGATCTAGAAACAGTAATCGCTGAATATTCAATAAATATAGATAATATTATTTCAATAAAAAAAGTAAATTTAAAGTATTTCCACAACACTTTACTGAAATTAAAATAGGAAAATTTTAAATGATTTAAATAAAATTAAAAAATATAAGGTGGTTTAAAAATGAAGAAACTATTATTAAGTCTATTAATACCAGGTATTGTATTGACTGGTTGTAGTTCAGCTAGAGAATTAGATGAACAAAAAGCAAAACAAGAACAACAAAAAAGAGAAGATGAAAAGATAAAAGCAAATACGGAAGCGAGTCAAAAAGCTAAATTTTCACAAGCATCAGCTGTTGATTATTCTGTATCAACTCGACAAGAACAAGTAATTGATATTGAATTCCAGAGTAAAAAAGAAGGTTCAAAACGAGAAGTTCAATGGCAAACCTTAGCACCTCTTGAATATAAGGGATATCGTGCTCCTGATAATGAGAAAAATATTGCTTATTTTAGATTTCAAAATTTAAAAGAGGGAGTTAATTATTCAGCTCGTATTACCTCTAAAGAAATTAAAGAATTAAAAACTATTGATGTGAAAAAAGAAGAAAATATAAAAAATGGTGATGAAATTGAAATCAAGATCAAAGATGATGGTACATTAGACGTAAAATTAACTAGAAAAAAAATAGAAGGATAACCTTCTATTTTTTTTTGTATTCTGCAATAATATACTCTTTTAATTCTTGTTGTGTACCATTAAATTTATTTAAAGTTTTAATTATTTTGCAATTGCCTGTAATACACCCAGTTTTTGTGTAACCAAATGCATTTTTCTCTTTGTTTAAATACACTGTAACAAGACAACCGTTAGTTAAATCTTCTTTTAAATTTTTAAATAATTCATTATTTATAATTACCATTTATTTTCTCTCTTTCTTTATTTTATAATAGCAAAAACAAATCTTTTTTCAAAATTTGTTCCATATTAACTTCTGAACTTAATTGTGATATCCTACGCAAACGATCATTTGCTCTATAATTTTTTTTCCAATAATTTTCTTCTATGAAATTTTTGAAAATTTGATACGTATCAAAATTTATTTCTCTAAAAGCATATGCTGAATATACACCAATTTTAATATAATATTCAACTATATCATTTCGCATATCTAATAATAGATCTAATTCTTCATTAAATTCAGATTCTGATAAATTAGATACTATTTCTTTATTAGTATAAGTATATAAAATACTAACACTTAATAATCTATTTATTTCTCTAATCAACATAAAAATTGATGGTATTTTCGACATTGATCGTTTGTTATTATCCTTAATATCATCAATCATTTTCTGTAAATATTTGATTGCGTGTGTTCTATATTTTTTTTTAAAATAAGAAAATATATTTCCAGGAACATAAGATAGTCCGTTTAATAGTTCAGAACGTAATGGTTCATTTAAATCAATTAATTGTAATTTATGTCCTAACATATATTTTTGATACTCATTTATTTTTTTCAATAAATATTTTTGAAAAGATATTTCATCTTTTATGCTAGTTAAATGATAAAAATTTACAAATTCAAATGATATACAATCCCTTTCAAAGTATATTTTCATTGATGTTTTAGAGTCTTTATTTATAGTGTCACCGTTCACAAAAATCTTCACTTTATTTTTAGTTGCTTTTGCATCATTAATGTGAACTCTAAAAATATAATTACCTACTCTTTTAGCAGATACAGGTTGTTTTTGTTTTTTACAACGTTCAATGAAATCAATATGTATCTTTTTATGTTTTTCATATTTTTCATATAATGATACAGAATTATTCTTAATAAAATCAATTAAAAATTTAAATATTTGTGAATCATCAATTGTATAATTATTTGCTGTAATCATAATGTATTCCTTCTTTCTATATTTATTTATATATTTAAATTATAAAGATATTATTTGGATATTTTTGTATGCTATAATAAATAGAAGTAATTAATAGGAGGTTTTAGGTTTGACTAATCCACAAGAATTTCCCAATTTATATAAATATGGAAAAAATTTAACAGAAAAATTTAGAAATAGTAAAGAGATTGTTCCAATTATTGGTAGAGAATTAGAAACAAGAAAAGCAGTCTCTATTTTATTACAAAAATTTAAAAATAATCTAATTTTAGTAGGGTTCCCAGGAGTTGGTAAATCTGCTTTAATTGAAGGAATAGCTCAAAAAATAGCAAGTGGTAACATTACTGATTCATTGAAAGATAAAGAATTGTGGGAAATCGATCTTGCTCTTTTATCATCAAAAGATGAATCCGATGGTGGATTCCAAATTCGTATGAAAGAATTAATTAAAGAAATAGAAAATTCTGGCGGAAAAGTAATTCCGTTTATTGATGAATTTCATACTATTATGGGGGCTGGAGCAAGTACAGCGTTAGATGCTGCAAATATATTAAAACCAGCACTTGCCCGAGGAACTCTTAGAATGATTGGAGCTACAACGTTTTGGGAGTATCATAAATTTCTTGAAAAAGATGGAGCAATGACTCGCCGTTTCGGAAAAGTTATCTTAGAAGAGCCTACTAAAAAACAAGCAGAAGCAATACTTAAAGGAAGAAAACGTTTATTAGAAATATATCACGGGGTGACTATTTCAGATGATGCTATAAAATCTGCAGTTGAATATTCAGTCAGATATATACCAAGTCGTTATCTTCCTGATAAAGCAATTGACATTTTGGATCAGAGTGCTGCTAGTACACGTTTATCTATAGATTCAATGCCAGAAGATCTAGATTTATTACAAAATAAGATAGCTTTATTAGAAGCTGACTTAAAATCAGAAAAAGATAAGGCTAATATTGTTGAAATAAAAACACAATTACTTGAGTTAAAGCCAGAATTAGATTATAAAATAAAACAATGGCGTGAACAAAAAGAAGCATTGGAATTTCTTAAAAATTTCAGAATTGAATTAGAAAGATTAAATAAAGAATTAACATTGGAAGATGCAAAAGGGAAAGATAAGAATTTAACTTTAATAGGTGAATTAACTGCTTCTATAAAAGAAAAAGAAAAAAATCTTGCTGAATTTAAATCAGTATATAAATCATTAAATCCGATTATTGATGATGAGGTAACAGAAGCTGCAATCGCAAAAACAATTGAAAGCTTAACAGGTATACCCGTTTCTCAGATTTCTGCAAATGAAATGGAAAAAATGAGGAATCTAGAAAACAATTTACATAAACGAGTTATTGGACAAAATAAAGCTGTAGCTGAAACAGCTTATGCTATTAAACGTGCTCGTCTTGGATTGGGGGATCCTAGTCAACCTATAGGTAGTTTTCTATTTTTAGGTCCTACAGGTGTTGGTAAAGCTTTGTTGGATACAACTATCATTCCTACACCAGAAGGGGAAAAAATGTTAAAAGATATTAAAGTAGGTGATTATGTATTTTCTAGACAAGGGACTCCAACAAAAGTATTAGGAGTATTTCCACAAAAAGAAAAACTTAATGTACATATCGTGACATTTGAAGATGGTAGAGTCTCAAAATGTTGTGAAAATCATTTATTTTCTTATTTTAATACAGATGGAGAATTCGAGACAAAATCTGTAAAAGATATTATGAAATTAAATTATCAAAGGTTATGTTTCCCTAATAATGATCCTGTAGAATATAACAAATATTCTATTTCAGAAAAAGAACTAATAACGTTATATCAAAGTATATTACAAGTAGGTCGTATTCCAAAAGTTGTGAAATATAGTTCTATAGAAAACCGTGTAGAATTATTAAGAATGCTATTAAATGATTCCTTTGTAAAACCCAAAGCTTTAGCATATTCATCAAATCAAATTGACTTAGTTAGGGATGTGAAGGAACTATGTTATTCATTAGGTATTTTAACTGGAGAAATAGAAAAAATTCAAGAGAATTATTCTTTTGAATTATACAATATTCCTAAAGAGTTAGAATTGTCTGATTTAAATAGGAAAGATAATTGTATGAAAATTGTTTCAATTACAGAAACAGATGAGTATAGAAAAATGACTTGTATTTTGGTTGAAAATGAAGAGCATTTATTTCTTACTGAAGATTATGTTGTTACACATAATACTGAATTAGTAAAAGCTTTAGCTGAAACTATGTTTGGTGATGAAAAAAATATGAAACGATTTGATATGGGAGAATTCAAGTCTCCTAAAAGTTTAAGTAGACTTATTGGTGCTCCTCCAGGAGAAGATGTTAATGATACAGGTGGAGAATTAACTGAATGGGGGAAAAATAATCCATATTCAGTTATCTTATTCGATGAGGCGGAGAAAGCTCACTATTCTGTATTTGACTTATTATTATCTGTTTTGGATGATGGAGAATTAACTGATAGTCGAGGAGATAAAGTTGATTTCACTAATAATTTAATTATTCTTACTTCTAATATAGGAGCTCAAGAGATTCTACGTGGTGTTGATAAACAAACTGGTGATTTAGAGCCACAAACAATAAGAAAAGTTCACGCATCATTAAGAAATCCTGATACCAGTCGAGGTGGTAAAGGATTTAGACCAGAGTTTATAAACCGTATTGATAGTATTGTATTTTTCTTACCTCTAACTTTAGATGATACTGAAAAGATAGCAACATTAAAACTTAAGAGCCTGAAAAAACGAGTATTAAAATCTAGAAATATACGACTTGTATTTTCTGAAAAAAAATATGAGACATTAAAAGAAGATCAACCACCACGTTTAGATGTATCATATTGGTTATCAAGGCAATTGGATTTTGAAGAACTAAAACTTGGTGGTCGTCCAATTAATAGATATATTCGTACAGAAATAGAAGATAAATTAGTTGATTTTTTAATGAATGGACTTGTTGAAGATGGGGCTTATATTTATATAGAAGCAACATATCCAGAAGGAGATAAATTTTATGTAGGAACAGATGGGCAAACACGTCCAGTGCCACCTATAATTAAATTTTCAGAGATCTCTGAAAAAGAATATAATAAATTAATTTTAGTAGACCCTGTTGAAGAAGATGCTGTAAGTATTATCACTCGATAATATTATAGGAGGTATGCTACAATGCTAAAAATAATACTGATTATCTTAGCTATTATTGTTGTTTTTAAAATATTGAAAGTAATATTTAAATCTATTCTGATGGCTATTTTGTTTACATTTTTATTATATCAAATAGTATATTGGTTACTATTTTAAAACATTTTTTATAACATAGTACTTTAATATATTTTTTTCTAAAAAAACTATTGACTTTTATAAAGTACTATGTTATAATTTTTTATAGATAAAAGAAAGATAAATTAAAAATATAAAAAATATAATATATAAGAAACGAGATAAATAAAATGAAATTACCAATTATTGCGTTAGTTTCAATTTTAATGACTATGGGAACTACTCATAGTACTGCAATTGAATCTAATACTCAAGAAAATAAAATAGAAGTGAAACAAGAAAAACAAGAAAATAAAGTTGAAAAAAAATCAGTATTAATTATCAATAACAAAGAATATAAACTAGGAAAACATTATAAAGACTTATATGATCCTTCTGTATTAAAAGAAGCTCAAGATTATATTAATCAAGGAAATATTGTTGTACAATTTGGAGACTTAATTAATAATGATGGGACTACAAGTTTACTTGCTGGCCATAATCCTGGAATATTTGCAGATTTAGCAAAATCTCTTAAAGAAGGTGACAAAGGTATTGTATATGATAGAAATGGCAATGCAAAAGAATATACATTTACGAAATGGAAAAGAATTCACGAAAATGATAGAGCTAGTTATGAAGATCCAGAAATGATTAAAGCTTTGTCAGATCCAAAATATTTAGGCGATGCAATTATCATCCAATATTGTGAGGATCCATACATAGATTTATGGGTTGGAAAATAATTGAAACTAAGAAAGTTATATCAAATATTGCTTTCTTAGTTTTTTTATGCTATAATAAAAGGTAAAAATAATACTAGAATATAAGAGGTAAATAATATATGAAAAACAGAAAAATAAATAAAAAAATGAAAATGGTAGCAAGTGTCGTTGCATTAACTACTTTAGCACCTCTTGCTAACCCAATAATACCAACGTTTTCGTGGGGGGGGGGCGAGAATGAAGCCCTAGCTGCGGAAACTGGAAGAGATATAAGTGATAAGTTAGAATCAGTAACAGGAGATTATAGTTATGGTTCAGGTTTAGATCGTTATAATGGTAATTTTACATTTAATTTTAAAAATGGTACTATTATAAAACCAGGAGATTATATAGAATTTTCTACTAAAAATATTGACTTTCCAAATATGGACATTTTTGGAGAAAATAACTCTAAATTAGGGACGTTAACAGTTAAAGATAGTAATTATTATATATATGATATAAAAAAATACAATGATAATTTAATTACTCGTTCTGAATTAGAAAATTTGGAGCCGTCTCAAGGTGAAGATAAATTGATTAGAATTACGTTCGATAAAATTAATCAACCAATAGAATTGACTAATTTTAATACAGGTTGGACAGAAAAATATGTAGCTTACACTTTATCTGATGAAATAAAAAATCTAAATACAAAAATAATAAGTAATGGGAAAACTTTATATTCCAATAATTTTATCCACGATAGATTACCTAATTTTTGGAATGGAACAAATAGAAATATATTTTTAAATGGAATCAATACCAGTTTTGATAAAAATAATAAAATGGTATATAATAATGGAGTATTTACATTATCAGATGCATTAAAAAGGAATGATGTTATAACAATGATATTACCTAATGATAGTAAAATATATTTTGATACTTCTTTAAAAGTAGGAGATGAGTTTACTGCTAGTATAGAACCTACTACATTTCAAAATAAAGATGTGGTTGAAAAAAATAAATTCGGAGTATTTATTCCGAAAGAAAAAATGAAAAATACATTAAGATTTAAAGTGTTAGAAAGAACACCTACAATTTTTAAATTTCAATATATAGATGAAGATATGAAGGTTTTTCAATCGAATATATTTGGGACAGGTGCTAGAATTAAAAAAAATCATATACAGGAATTAAAACCAGGAATTAATAAAAACTTCGGAAACATAAATTATAATATTGAGAGAAATAATGAAACTTTATATAATAAAAACGAAAATTTAATTGCATATGTTGATGCTACAACAAGTGATTTCTCTGGTATTCCAGTTGACCCAACATATCAATTAACTGTTAGGTATCTCGATGAAAATGGACAACAATTATCAAACAGTGATAAAATTATTAATGAAAATGGTAATGATTATAATATTTCACCAAAAGATATCCCTAAATATACATTTAAATCTGCAAATAAATCATTGAAAGGTAATCTTACTGAAGATACAACTATAGATTTGATTTATAGTAAAAAACAATCAGACCTAACAATTAAACATATAGATATTGATACTGGAGAAGAAATAAAAGATAAAATTATTGAAAAGAAAAATATTGATGATAACTATACAATTACACCAGCTCAAATAAATAAATATGACTATGTAGAAGCTTCAGAATCACTTACTGGAACACTAACAGCTCCAAAAGAAATTACATTAAAATATCGAAAACAATCTAAATCTATTAATGTAAAAATAGTTGATGAAAACGGTAAAGAATTAAAATCGCCAATAACTATAACTAAAAAAATAGGTGAAGATTATACAATAGAGAAACCTAATATTCCAAATTATGTATTTAAGGAAGTAAAAGACAATAAACCGTTAACTGGAAAAATTACTGATAATGATGAAGTTGTATTAGTTTATAAATTAAATAAACATAATGTAACTGTTAAATATATTCATAGAGGTGAAAATGGTGAAATTGAAATTAAGTCACCTTTAACAAAAGAATATACAGTAGGTGATCCACTAAATATAGAAACACCAAAAATTGATGGATATAAATATAAAGAAAGTAGTGAGCCAATAAATGGTAAAGTTGGAGATGAAGATAAAGTAATTAAACTTTATTATTCAAAATATATTCCTGGACCACAAGGTGATAAAGGCCCACAAGGAGACAAAGGTATTCCTGGAGATAAAGGTGAAAAAGGTGGTAAAGGGATAGAAGGTGCTCCTGGGCGTGAAGGACATACTCCTGATATTAGAATTGATCCG
>QWCF01000655.1_pt1 | contig 12197 bp, 12 predicted proteins | sample 1972521 | NCBI WGS metagenome assembly QWCF01 (sample SAMN09866715, study PRJNA288562) | Human oral metagenome isolate term4_saliva, whole genome shotgun sequencing...
ACATACCACCGATAAGCAGCGAACTCTTATGATGAGCGTTTTGATGACTTGTATAATCATTTGAATGAGGTTTCTTCTCCAACCATGCAGAAAGTCTTGTCGTCTATGTACCACCATTGGGAAGATAACTCTAGTAGTTCTCAGTTGACTTATGAGTATTTCTTATTGCGTGGGTCTGGTGACCCTATGGTTTTTTGGGACAAAGTAACTGCCTTGATGTCTGCCCTTATGACTGCAAGTTACAAGCGTATCCAAGTCTTGAATGAAGAACAAATTGGAACTTTGGTCGAGGACTTATATGGTTTAACTGAGTTTTCGGTTACTGAAGCCATGAACCAAGCAGTTCAGAAGTCTGAACGTTCAAGTCTTCGTCTATTGTGGTTGGGAGACGCCCAAAACCGTAGAAAACAAGTAAACACTTCTTTAGCAGAAGCTCGCTTGAAACAAGAAGAGCAGTATAGAAAACAACAAACACAAGCAAGGGTATCCGCAGAGCAAGCGAAAGCTCAACCTAAGAACGCTAAGAAAACCAAAGGTAAAGAGAAAGCGAAACAAACCCAAGCAGAAGTATTGGACTTGTTTGGAACAGAGAATACTTCTACAAAACAAGCAAGTGGCTTAACAAGTGTGTTGGAGACAGATGTTTCTATGGAAGAGTTGTCAACACCTGTGGATAACTCTCATAAATCTGTGAATAAAGGTGCGGATGTGAGTGCAGAAGATTTGTTTGGTAGCTCAAAAGGTTCTCAAACAAAGAAAGTTGAAAGTTCAGAAGAATTGGACTTATTTTAGGACAAGAAAGTAGAGGGTATTCCTAGATGATTGGTTTAATTTTTGGAGAGAAGAGCGAACAGGTAGTAAAAGCGGTTCAAGACTCGCACGGTTTAAAAGAGGTGGAAGGTTTCACCTCTATTGGTGCTTTTCTAAGCATGGCTAGTCGTAAGGCTCTACGTTGTGAGCGTTTGGTAATTAACTGTGTGAACGTCAATTCTGCGCAAGAGTTCAGCAACTTGCGAACATTTTTACTAGACCACGCTCGTACAACAGAAGTTGTACTCTTTGGTCGTTATTTTGAGTCTGCAGATCTAGAAGTAGTGGAGTCTTATTACAGTTTCTTTAGTGAACCGATTTATACAGATTACTTGCTACAAACAAATGAGCAAGTAAATGTGGATTTAATTGCAAACAACTTATGTAAGAGTTCCTTAGACACAATTCGCTTAGAACATTCAAGTAAGAAGAATGTAAAGGCAGTTGTGAGGTATGGGACGGAGCAGTCCGCGGTATCCTCACAAGAGCCTACATTTACACCTCCTAAACCGATAGCAAGTAATGGTTCTGTGGTGAAGTCTTTTGGTTATGGTGGGAAGGTCTTTGGTAAGAAGAAACTCACAAAACAAGAGTTAGCAGCGGTTTCTAAGTTAGATAATGAAATCTACGCAGTCTTACAGTTAGCTCAGTCTAGGTAGGTGGTTTGATAAAACATGGACTACATTTTAACAACAAAAAACGTTCGGTATCCTAGTTGTACAACTGTTTCTAGCATTAAACAGATAGAACGTATTACTATGAAAACGACTTTGATTATTGAGTCGTATACAGATAAAGACTTTGACTTCTTAGTATTTATTTTAAATGCTATGAGAGACAACTCTTTAACCAAGATTGCTTACATAACTGAAACTCCTTCTCGTATTGTACTAGAAACTATGAAAACAGTAGGAGCTTATGTCATTCAAGATAGTTCCTTGTTAGATAATACGGAAAGTTTTTCTGACTTACTAGAGTTTATGTCTAGTCGTGAGATGGACAACCAAACAGACGAATTAACTCAGTTAGCGGATAGTTTCACGATTGTTGATGAATACATTAGGGGTAAGTTAGAGGGTGAACCTAAGTTAGTAGAGCGTAAGATTTCTATGGCTTATGAGCAGTTGAGTGATGTCTTACAGGAAGTTGTGTTCTCAGCAGAGTTGAATGAGGAATTACAAGCTTTTCTCTTAACTGCTTCAAGTCGCTTGAAAATTGCAGAGGAGCAGTTGTCAAAACAAGAAGATGAAATCAATAACTTAAAAACTTCTTCATTTGGCGGGTTTGGTTCTATTAACACTTACACTCAGTATAGTTACACAGGTAACTCCAAAGTCTTATTGATTAGAGAGCAAGCTCCCACTCGGTATCTGACCTCATTTTTGTCGGCTTATATTGATTGGTTAGCGAAAGTGCCAGAGATACAAGCTAAGTTAATTGTGATAGACCAAGCTACAGAGTATGTAGATGCTCGCTATAAGGCTTTGCGTAAGGTAGACTCTAGTAATATTACACGCGAAGCTTCTAAATTGTACTTGTTGTCTGAGATGTACACAACAACTCCAACAACAAGTGTTATGAGTGCTTTAATGAGTCCCGGAATTGACTTATATGTAATTTTGGATAGAACTTATAAGCGAACTGCAGCGGTCTCTGGTCGAGGAATTACAACAGTTTATAGTGTTTCTAGTCGAAGATTGATGAGAGATTTGGGGTTAAATTCTGAAGAAACGATTGTGAATGATAATGGCGAACAATCTCAACTCGGTATCCTCGCTTTGATTGAAAGTTACGCAACAGATAAAGAGTCTCGTAAATTGCAACAAAGAAGTGCTTTTGAGTCGATTATGAAACGTTTAACTGAGTTGTGTAATTTGGGTTATTAGATTTAGAAAGGTAAGTGTGATTTAGTGTTTAAAAAGAAAGAAAACAAAGTAACGAGCCTTTCTAAGAGTTCGTTAGAAAATCAGAAAACACAAGAAAATCAAGAAAAGCGTAAAGGTTTCCTTGATAAATATGTGGACCTGATTAAGATGTGGGATGCAGTTTACGACGAGTACCGCTCACGTTACAACCCAGAGAGAGCCTTGGCTTCAAGTAGGCGCTTATATATGGACTCGAACTTTACTTATAGTGGTACTCAAAACGTAACGGCTTATTATGTGATTGATGAACTTCCGCCAGAGTTTGAAATGGGGTATCGAGCGACTTTGCGTTCCATTGTACCAGAAGGAATTTCAATGAACTTCATTGAGTCAAATGAACCTTTTGAGATTAACTGGGATGACCCTAAAGTGAAAACTCGTCTGTCTGTTTTAGATGAAGTGAGTGCGAAAAACCAAGAAGAGTCAAGTAAAGGTTCAAGGTTTACTCAGCATAAGTATGTAAAGACGGCTCAGAAAGATGAGCGTTTGTCACTTTCTGTAGAATACGCAAATGACGCAACTTTGAGTGACCAAGACAAGCGTTACTTGTATAAAGTTCGAGTTATGATTATCATAACAGGACATAGAGGACCTGAGTTCACAGATGTGTTGAAAGACTTTGAACACCTGTGTTCTCACCGAACGGGAATGCAAGTCCGCCGAGTTACCGGTATCATTGCAGACACCGTAGGCGATTTCTCTCCTTTTAATTCTGAGATGTCTAAGGAAAGCAAGCGTAAAATTCGCTCGACTTTCACCTCAGATGAGTTGAGAGCGCAGTGGCACCCATTTGAGCAAGGGGTAGTAGGTTTTGGTACAACTTATTTAGGTACAAACATTGAGACTCATTCTCCAGTGTTCCACCAATTTAAGCGTGACGTAACGGACGCTGAGATTGTAATTGTAATTGGTATGTCTGGTTCAGGTAAGTCCTTTGAAATGAAGTTGTTGGCTACACAGTTTGCAGCGAATGACAACATGATTATGACCATTAACGACTATGAAGGTGGAGAATATAAAGGTCTTGGAACCTTGTTAGAAAAAGACTTCCAAGTAGTTTCATTGGATTTAGGTATGGGTTCAGGACGCTACCTCGACCCAGTTCCGATTGTACCTACTGGTGATGAAGAAATGGATAACACCTTATTTACTCGCTCTCGTAAGAACATTATTGACTTGTTTAGAGCGGTAGCAGGTGCAGAAACCTTAAAGAAATACGCTTGGATTCCTTTGATTATCGAGCGTGGGGTAGACCTTTTCTACAGTGAATATGGGGTATCCATTGACCCAACAACGTGGCATGCACTAGATGGTTGCTCGATTTATACGGTTTATAACTACTTGAAGAAATACCGTCCGAACTTAGAAGATGTATTGAGTTCTATTACAGAGGAAGACAAAAATGTTTTAAGTGAAGATGATATTAAAGAGTTGTATAAGTCAGCCTTAAAAGACTTCCAAAGAGACTACATTTACTTCTTGGAAACTTTTGGTGCTTACTTTGAACCAAGTAAGAAATTGAATAACTACTTTAAGTACCCAGTTTACTTGAAAGACATTATTGATGCGAAGTTGGTTATTTGCGATTACAACATGAGAGGGGTTCCTGAGAGCCAGTTGTCTGAATTGGACGCTATTCTCATTCCTATGAACGCTGCAACAGTAGCCTATTACCGAACTGTGTATCCTTTCTCTCGTGGTTTGTATAATGTGAAGATTTGGGAGGAGTTGCAACGTTTCAGCTCATTACCAAATGCAGTAGAGATTTTGAAAACTCCAATCACAGGGGGTCGTAAAGCCGGAGATATTAACATTGTCGCTTCCAATGACCCAGTTAAGTTGGTTGAAAAAGATGAGTTTTCTTTGTTTGCCAACTACACACTAGCTATGGTTGGGAAAATTAAGTCTCCAGTTTACCAAGAAATTGTATGTAAAGCCCTCGGTATCACTGACTTAGCTGATGAATTAGCTGAGATTGGTGCAGTTATTGAGGAAGATGAAGGGTTGGCAGCAGGATATGACCAAGTACACGCAGAACCTTATAAAAAAGCCTTTGTCTTGAAGTTGAACTCTGGGGAGTCTGCAGTTGTAAAAGCGGATATTCCACGTGTAATTAGTGATACACCATTGTTCAGAACAGGGGTTATTGCGCAAGATAAGCAGTAGATAGTTTAGGTGATTAGTAAAAATGATGTTATTAAGTTTAATTCTCTTTTTAGGGGGTATCCTTTGGGGAGTCGCAAACACCATAACCTCTGAAAAGTTGAAAGAAGAGGTTAAGAAAAGTCGTTTCCTCGTAATAGGAGTGGGTGTGGTCTATGTTTTAGTAGTCCTTGCAATAGTATTAGGAGGTAAGGACTAGTATGGATTGGCGAAATTCAAATGACGACCTAACAAGGCAGTCAGATGCTCGTAGAGAGCGAGAAAATCAACGATTTGAAAATGGAATTTCAGGAGACCGCGGAGGGTTTGGTGGTATGCGCCAAGGTTTCGGTGGCGACCCTTTAGCTCGTATGAGAGGTGCGCAACCTGATCCTTTTGCAAATCGGGTGGGTGGGGGTTTACCGCAAAGACCACCTTTCGGACAATCTCAAGGTTTTCCACAACAAAATCAACCTCCTCAACATTTAAGTCAACATGAAGATTGGATGGACAAAATCTTTAAGGTTGGTAAAGGTTTATGGAAACATTTATCCTCTTATGTGTGGCCTGTTTTGTCTGAGTCTGATGATATGTTCAGAAGTGACTACAAACTAAGAAAAGGTTTAACTGCTGCTCTTTTATACTATGGTGCAGTAGGTGGGTTCTCTTTCTTGTTTGGTTTGTTTACAAGATTTGCAACTGCTCCCGGTATCTTCATTTCGCTTGTGGGTGGTGGAGTAAGTGGTGGTTTGTTCTTGTATAAAAACTCTCAAAATAAAGAGTGGGGGTTAGTTGATGACTCCCCAAAAGAAGAAGTTATCCCACAAGCTCCACAACCTTCTGAGTTTGGAGCGCCAAGTAACTTTATGGATGATGGGTTTGGTTCTCCAAACTCCGACCCTATGAGTGGTTTCGGACAACCTCCAAAAAGAGAAATACCAAATGAGTTTAAAAACTTCGGCTCAAGTGGTGGTTGGGATGATGAGGAAGGTGTACCACCATTTCCCAAAAGACAAGGTTTTGAACCAAAGGAACGTCCAAAACCGACTCGATTTGATGAATTAGAGGATGGGGAAGAGGAATTTCCTAAACCCTCAAAGGGTATCCCCTCAGAAAGCGCAAGCGCCAAAGACATTTGGGGTATTGTAGATGACTCAGAGGGCTTAGAAGATGAAGATAACCAAGAAGAGACAGAAGAGGGTTCTTCTAGTTCAAGAGAAGAGTTAGAACATCCTAAGTTAGAAGAGGTGTCTGAGGGTGCTTTCACTTCTGATTTAGCAGGTGGTTTAGTGGAGCCAGAATTAGTAACTCGAAGTCTTCTTTTGGATAAATACTTGTCTATCTTGGATGGTTCAAGTTTAAAACCTGATTGGTCTCGTGAAGTTTCAAAGAATAGCGTAGAGTTTAAGCAATTAGAGACTTTCCTTAGAGACGCCCAAACGGGTGGTGTCAAAGGTCTATCTGAGATGGATTGGGTGAACGTTGAGTCTATTACAGAGCGCGTGTCTGTGTTTGAAATTATTACAGACCGTCCAGAGAAGTTAAAAGGGAAAGAAACACTCTTTGCAAAAGAGATTACTGAGTTGTTGAAAGACCAAATGAAAGATTACTTTGGTGAGAATGTAACTACGACTGCGGTTGGTAAAGGTAGTCGCATTGCAATTACTATCTTTAAACAGACAGGTACATCCTTCATGTTGAGAGACTTGATTGCTTCAAGTAAAGATTTCTTCTTAGATACTAAGAATGAACTCCCAGTAGTGTTTGGTGCTGATGAGTATGGAGAGCCTATTCTTCTTGACTTGGCAAAACACACAGGTACAATTATTGCAGGGATGGCTCGAACAGGGAAATCCGTTCTCGCCACCGGTATCGTTAACCAAATGATGGCTTTAAACTCACCTCGTAAGGTTCAAGTTGTAGCAGGAGATATGAAGAATAAGGATTCGGATTGGTACCAAATTACCTTACCACACTTGCGTAAGTTCGCAACAGGTACAAAAGCTATTATGGACTTGCTTGATTGGGTGGTATCTGAGGAAGCTCCTCGAAGAAAACGCTTGATTGGAGATCAGTTGAAAATTCAGAACTACAATGCAAATTGTTCTGATGAATCTGAGCAGTTACCTTACTTGTTTGTAGTCTTGGACGAGATTATTTCATTTGCTGAGAAATTGGATAAAGATGAGAAAGTAACCTATAAGGCTTACCTCAGTGAAATTTTAACAGCTTTTCCGAATGTTGGTATTTTCTTGATTTTCGTACCTCACCAACTGCATAATGATTACTTCCCTAAAACTGCTTCTCGTATGGTAGGGAATCGATTTGCGGTTAAGGCGGGTCAACCAATTCAGAAAACGATTTGGGAAGATTCATACCGTCAAATTGACTTCCCAACAACCAACACAGGTGACTTTGCTTACACACTTGCAGGTTCTGATGAACCTAAATTCGGTCACGCTCCTCTCATTATGAGTATGAATGGGGGCAAAGAGCGTTTAGATAAGTTGTATGAAACACAACGGAAGATGTGGACGAAACTTTACCCAGAAGAGGGTGCAAATTCAGCTTATGTAACAAGATTGAAGAATGAGCAAGCAAGTAAAACGCTAGGGAAACTCGGTATCTCTGTTTCTGACACAGATTTCGCTGAGGAGGACTCCTTGCGTTTCCCTAAGTCTGAAAACGTAAATGATTACTTTGTTCGAGATATTTAGGTGCAGATAGCAGAAGAATAGGAGTTGTACAAGAATATGGAAATTACATATCCAATTAGTAGTTCTAGGTTTCTGCTTGCAATGCAAGTATACGCTAGAAAAATGGCTTCTTATGAGACTTATGAAGAGGTTAAGAAGAGGGAATTTGAAAGAATTTCTCTCTTCCGTCCTCTTCCTACTGTTTCAAAAGAAAGCATTAAGACTGAGGTTGTAGAAGAGAGTCCCCGGTATCTTCTCGACACCGAAGGTTCCGAAGATGAGACGGTTGAGTTAGAGTCTTTGTTTGAGGGGTTTGATTCTATTCAAGACTCAGACTGGTTGACTTCTATGAAGAGTAAAGAAGAAGTTGAACGTAGAGATGAGGAAGAAGAACAAGATCCGTTAAGAGGGGTGTCCTTTGCAAGTTTAGGTTTGAGTAGTAGTTCTTCTGATGATGAGCAAGAGTTAGAGTTACGTGAATTTGAAGTAGACCCTTCAGAGGTTGAAGATGAATTTTCTGACCCACTCTCAAACTCTCCAAAATCGTCTCTAAGCAATTTTGGTTTGGAAGTGGATAAATTATTGACCTTAGAAGAAAAATCAAATCTGAGCCAATCTGAGACTTCTGAGAGTAATTTAGAGAGTGAACCAACTAGAGTAGAGTTCAAAGAAGAGATTTTCCGTTCGGACTATGTAGGTAAGAGAGAGCCTTGGACTTATGTTGCAAAAGAAAAAGAGGTTGTAAAATCTACTCAAACTCAACCGAAGGTATCCACACAAGAGGTTGCACCTCGTAAGGTTCAAGAACCTCAATCAGCTCCTCGTCCTCAAGTTATTTCTACTCCTAAACCTAAACCAATGGCTAAAGCTCAGTCAGTTGTGCAGAGACCTAAACCTCAAACTCAAGTTCAAGCACAAGATAAAACAGTTCGCTTGGTCAATGAAGATTTTGTGTCTTACTGTCGTAGAAACTTGAGAGTACAAGAGAAAGTAGCATTAGGTTATTTCTCTCCAAGTGAGATTGAGTCCGCAGTAAGACAAGGTAAGGTCTTGCGTAAAGGTGGAGTTCTCATCTTTGCTCACTCGTAGTTAGAAAGGTTTTTCAAAGTTGTGAAATTAGTAGAAAATATTCGCTTTGTGAAAGTCAATGCAGAGGGTATCCCAAATGGGATTTGCGGAATTTGCTCTGCTTTAGTAGGTGGTTGGCTTGTGGTTCACGGAATTAAAGTGAAACGACAAGGTTCACAATATAAGGTTTTGTTCCCAGAGCGTAAATTGTACGCAGAAGTTTATAAACCCGTTGTAACTGCTTTAAATCCAGAGTTTAAGAAAGAAGTAGACGCTCTCATTTTAAGTGAGTTTTACAAAGCACTAGAAAATAAGTAAAAGTTAAGGTTCAACCCTTGACTTTTTTCTTTTAGTTTGCTAAAATTAGATATAAAAATAACAAGAAAGGCGAAAATTTGTGGCAGTAACCGAAGTTTCATTATACAAAGGTGGATTTATAGATAAATCTGCACCAATACAACGTTATAAGTTATTGGATAGTATTCTTCAAAAAGCAAATGAGGATAAAGACCAAGTTGGTTTTCCGGAGTTAGCAGATAGTTTGCTAGATTTAACACCTGAACAAGTAGAACAAGTTATTGCTACAAAGTTGTCTTTAGAAGAATGTGTAGCGAAAGGATCTCTTCGGTGGTATCAAACCTATGGAGTTCACTTTATTTTAGCTGCTCGCTCGGCTCTCATTATGGATAGTGTAGGGTTAGGAAAAACGGCTACGGTTGCTTCGGTTATTAACCATGTAGGCGCTTTAAAACAAAGAACTAAAGGAAGACCTTTGCGTTACTTGTTTTTAACTGAAGTGGGTTTGGTTGCACAAGCTCGAAAAGAGTTAATTCGCTTTACAGGAGACTATGTAGCAACAACCACAGGAGACTCCAACCAAGTAAGTGCTTTTATCAAAGAGCAAAAAGAGTTAGGGTATCCTAGTGGTGTAGTTGCTTCCTATTCAGCAGTCTCTTCAAGTCACGAGTTTATGTTGTGGCTTGCACACACTACGAAGCTACATGGTAAATTTGATTATTTCTTTATTGATGAAGGTTCGGTGTTGGGTTCTACGAAGTCTGATATTTATAAGGCTTGTAAAACTGTACGAACTAAGTTTGCAAACCATGTAGTTGTAATGAACGCCACTCCTTTTGAGAAGTCGATTGAGGGGATGTATAATCAGCTTAATTTCCTTTTTTCCGATGCGATGCCTTTAAAGACAAAATTTGAAGAGTTGTTTGTGAAGAAATCATTTCAAACTCACCAAATTTTAGGTTATAAAGACCCAGAGTTGTTTAAACTCTCAACTCGATTTATGGCTTTTGGTACGGCTCGTCAAGAGTTGGGGGTATCCGTTAAGAACTCTACCTGTGAATTGGTCTTATATAAGCCCTCACAATATCAAAATCAATTATTCAGCAAGACTAGATATAAGCGGTATGTTTGGGACGAACCTTCTTGGTTTGACCCTGACTTAGACATTACACCAGAAGTCTTACCGAAGTTGCAAGTGATTGAAGATTTGTTTAAATACCGTATCGGTCAAGACAAAGCTTTGATTTACGTTCATTCGGTTGAAGCTCAGAATATTTTAGTTCGCTTTTTAGAAGGTTTAGGAATAAAAGCTCTCACCATAAATGGAGAAGATAATACTCCTAAGAAGAAAGAAGCGAAGCTGCAAGAGTTCCACGAAGGTGGTTATAGAGTAATTGTAACTAACTTGAAAAAGGGTCTGAACTTAGGGTTTATGAACCACTTGATTTTTTATTCTTTCACAGGAAACTCAGGAATAACAAATCAGATTGAAGGTCGTATTGTCCGTAGTCAAGACATTCATGATAAGCACTTGTACTTAGTTTTGGCTAGAAGAGAAGAGTACAAAGTATTAGAAGAAGCTTGTGTGAGTACGAAAGATAGACTCGCTCATACCAAACATGAGGTCAGTTTGCTGAACAACTTCTTTTTAAATCCTGACTTAGTAAACACAGTAGTGGAAGTTACCAAGCAAGAGATTTCAGAAGGAGCAAGCTCGTCCATTGTAGCGGTATCTTACTCAAATCAAGATATGAGTGGAGTTGTGTCTTATCCTAAATGGTCGGATGACTTAGAACAAACAAAGGAAGGTTTAACGTTGAGTTAAGTGAGGTAGTAACATGAAAAGATTTCAACCAGTAAATTACAACGAAGACAAAGAATCACTCTTTGTTTATGTCGCACCAAAACCACAAGAAACAGAAGACCAAATGGTTTTATACACCTCGGTAAATAGTAACTACAAATACGCACATTATTGGTCAAATAATTGGAGAAAATCGCATGGGTATCCACTTTTGCGCAAGAAAGCTAAACGCTTTGGTTTCTATGTCAAACCTGAGTTGCAGTCAGTGGAAAGCACGAAGAATATTCGTTCAGCAGTAGCAGAAATTGATGAGATTTTAGATGAATTAGGTTATGAAAGATGAAATTAAAAGACTTTGAAGAGTTAGCTAACTTAGGTTTAGACAACTCTTCTACAGTTGAGTTTTACGACATGGGTAATTTCAAAGAGGACATTCTATCTGATAAGTTCTCAAACCTATACATGGTAGGTAGTGAAGTTGAGAATAAGACTCACGCACCTTATGGTTTGTTGGTTGATGGTTCTAGCTTGATTGTTTTCTTTGAATAAATAGTAGAAAAAGAAGAAGAAGTAAATAAGGAGTGTGTTTTGAAGTCTTATTTATATTTATCAGACATTCATGCAAATTACGAAGTTCTAAAACAGTTAGAAACTTTACCAGAGTTCACAGATGAGAATTGTGAAATTCGCTTTGGTGGAGACTATATTGACGGTGTTGATTTAAAACCTAATGCTACTTTAGATACCCTTCATTTTGTGAAGGGTTTGTGTGATAGTGGTAAAGCAAAAGCGATTGTGGGAAACCATGATGTTTTCTTGTTAGATAGTGCTTTTCGACCGTTTACTACAAACTGGTGGTACATGAACGGTCGAGAGGAAACCCTAGCCAATTTGGGTATCCCCTTTGCCTCGGAGAGCGATTTAAGAGAACAACTCTTGTTTTACTTATATGATGAACTGGTTTGGTTGCGTTCTCTTCCGTATTATTTAGAGGACGGTAAGAATATTCTAGTCCACGCAGGGTTTGAGTTAGACTTACCTTTAGATAAGCAAGATACTGAGGGTATGGTCTGGACTCGCGAATTTTATATCGATTCGTTAAATCACTTAACTGATGTGGACTTACACCCAGATTTTAAAGGGAAAACTATTATTTCAGGACATACCCCAACTTGCACTATGGAGAATTACGAACACCCAATTAATCCTTGTCAAATCTTGAAAGATAGCTTAGAAATAGATAATGAACCTTTAGTAACTCGTTACTTCATTGACGGAGGTTCTAAATCAGGTTCCGAGTTTTCTCGCATTAACTTATTGAAGTTAGATGAAAACGGAAAGGAACTTTGGCAAGGGTATCTCGATGAAAATGGGTTTCATTTGTACTCAGAAAACAAGAATTGATAGTTTTAGTAGAAAACAGAAAGTGGTAAAAGATGAACACACAAGTGCCTT
>QWCF01002063.1_pt1 | contig 12160 bp, 9 predicted proteins | sample 1972521 | NCBI WGS metagenome assembly QWCF01 (sample SAMN09866715, study PRJNA288562) | Human oral metagenome isolate term4_saliva, whole genome shotgun sequencing...
GTCTAAATATGATTTATAGAGCTTATAGATCTAAACTAACTTAAAGGCCTCGTTGGGTAGGCTTTTTAAAATTAGAACAGGCCTGTTCTAATTCGTAGGACCTCATATAGATAGGCCAACTCAGAGATAGTACAGGCCTGTTCTAATTCGTAGGACCTCATATAGATAGGCCAACTCAGAGATAGTACAGGCCTGTTCTAATTTGTAGGCCTCATATAGATAGGCCATCTTAGAGATAGTACAGGCCTGTTCTAATTCGTAGGGACCCTATATAGATAGGCCATCTTAGAGATAGTACAGGCCTGTTCTAATTTGTAGGACCCCATATAGATAGGCCATCTCAGAAATAGTACAGGCCTGTTCTAATTCGTGGGGCCTTATATAGATAGGCCAACTCAGAGATAGTGCAGACCTGTTCTAATTCGTAGGGATCCTATATAGATGTGCCAACTCAGAGATAGTACAGGCCTGTACTAATTTGTAGGACCTTATATACGGAGGCTTAACAATAATAAAACGGAGCTGCTTTGTATTGATTTCGTCTTGTGTCCAATAGATGGTATCAGCATCTTGGTTGAAATAGTAATGATTGATATATTCTGTCATGTAATACATGGCACCTTGATGGCTATATGTTTTTGCGATGATTTCGTAGTTATTGCCTTCGCCTGCACGGACGATGACGCGATTATCTGCATAGTATTGTTGGCCGTTCATGCGATACATATAGGAATAGCCTCTAGCGTTCTCTAGGTCACCTATATTAACTGCGTAGGCACTACCCGTTAAGGCAAGAAATGTAAGCGTTAGAATAGCTAATTTTTTCATAGTATGGTGATTGCTCCTTATTTGGCATGAGGCTGATCTGATTCAGCGACGACGTTGACCACAACTTGTTGGTCGGATGGTATTTGACTCATGATAACCGGCATTGGTTGTTCCATGGCTTGCGCAATGCCTTTTATTTGTCGAATCGCAACTGGTACGGGTGTAGAAGACCCGTCTTGAAAGTTTTGTTCTAGTGTATTGATTTCGCTAACTGTTAAAACTGCTTTTGCTGCAAATGTTTCTTGTGAAAGTTGGTGTTCCTCGCGGAATGCTTTTATAATGTCTCCGATATACATAATGACCTCCATAATGTAAATTACTCTATCATTATACATGAAAGCATAATGAGATAATAGATAGATTGAAATATAGTCTTTTGTTATTAGTGTATTATAAATATTTATTTATGAAAATGTAAAAAAGGTTTGACGAAAGTAACATACGGTGATAATATAAACACATAGACAACATCATATTTGGGAATAGGTGCTGAAAAGCATAATAGAGAAGCTGGTTAAAGGCCAGCACGGTCCCGCCACTGTATGGTTGAGCGAGTCTAATTAAGTCACTGGGAAACTGGGAAGGCTAGATGAGCGTTGACACCGAGTCAGGAGAACTGCCTATTCAACATTCACCATTTGACCTACGAGTGATAGGGAGGAGAAGTTTTAGACTCCCTTTTTACGTACCCGTAAAAAGGATTTTTTTGTGTAAATGATGTTTTGTAGTACACAAATTATAATCTTTGTATCGTTAGAGCAGTCATGGTGAATATACCGTTTGGTATTATCAGCATGGCTTTTGTTATGTCTGTTAATATATTTATTGGTAAATGTAGGGCATGCATTTATTCATCATCATCCTAAAAAGAGAGATGGTCCTAGCACCTAGGTTAGGTGTTTGGACCATCTCTTTTTTTGATTCTTGGAACTTTAGAGTTGATAGATACATAGACATCTTGAAATTGTTAATTCTATATATATGATGAAGTCTCATAAAAATTACAAAAAATGATTGACGACATATATAATAAGTGGTATTATAGTTTCAGTCGGTACGCGGGAGTGGCGGAATTGGCAGACGCACCAGACTTAGGATCTGGCGCCTTACGGCGTGGGGGTTCAAGTCCCTTCTCCCGCACCAACTATATTTGCACCTGTAGGTGCTTTTTTTTTGCCCATTTACATCTGTTCAAGGAAACAGGCTTTTTTTTTGCATATTCGTAAATATGCTATAATAAATTATCAGTACTATTGTACTTGTAATAGATATGTTTAAGATATTATATAGATAATCATTATATATGGTGCAGTATGGATACTTCAATTGACACACTGCTTTCACAAAACCCATCTATGACAGATGGGCTAAAGGCGTTTCGCCAAAAGGGAAAGTCAGTTATATATGGTTTAAGTGGATCACAAAAGTCATTCCTCTTAAGCCGTGCTATTCCAGAGGAACAAGTACAATCTATTATTATCGTGGTGCACGATAAAGAACATAAAGAATTGTGGGAACGGGATTTGGCGTTTTTCTGGCCTAATGTGCAGGTATTGCCATTTCCCATTACAGAACGTGTAGAATTTACTACCGTAGCTCGTAGCCTTGAAGGACAAGGGGCTCAAATGCGAGCGCTTAGTATGTTGGCCTGGAATCGTCCTGTTGTAGTCATCGCTACAATAGAAGAGGCCACGCAATATGTAGTGAGTCCTCAATATGTTATATCTCAAAGTGTACATCTTGAGGTTTCTCAATCTATAGAGCGAGATGAGCTGTTAGAAAAATTAGTTAAAATTGGATATGAACGCGTAGACCAGGTAGAACAACGTGGTCATTTTTCTGTGCGCGGAGATATTTTTGATATCTTCCCTGTGAATAGTGATGATCCAATACGTATGGAATTCTTTGGCGATGAAATCGACACGATGCGCCATTTCTCCGTAGATACACAACGGTCTATTGAAACGGTAGATGCCTATACGGTAACACCATTCTTCTTAACTAGTGATGACGCAGATAGTACATTGCTATCTTATGCAAAGGATGGACTTATCATTTATGATGAACCGGTGCGCATTCAAGAAGCGTTGAAGAAATTCTTAAAAGAAGATACAACACATCGCAAGCAACATTGTGAATGGTCTGAATTACAACGCTCTGTAGATGCTAAGATTGAGGTGGCTTTCACATTCATGCAACAGCGTTCTATAGGGCTAGCTGGATTTTATCCGATTGGCATTCAAGGTAAAACGATGACGAGCTTTGAGCGTCAAATTCCATTGTTGATGGATGAAATCAAGCAGTGGCAAAAGCTGGGCAATCAAGTTGTGCTTGTGATTAATAATTTGCAGCGCCGTGAAGGCATAGAAAAGACTTTGCATGGTGATGCCATTCCGTATAAGCTTTGTGAAAGCTGGGATTTTGAGCCTAATACGGTTCACGTTATGCAAGGCTTATTAACTGATGGCTTTGAATTACCGCATAGCCATTTAGTCGTCGTTGTAGAAGGCAATATTTACGGGCAGCAAAAACGCAAACTTCGCAATAAGCCTAAAAAAGGCCAAGAAATTAATTATTTTACGGATTTATCGGTCGGCGATTACGTTGTTCACAGCATGCATGGTATCGGTAAATATGTGGGCTTAAAAACGATTGAAACAGAAGGTATCCATCGAGACTACATTGAAATTGCGTATGCCGGAACAGATAGACTGTATTTGCCTGCTAGTAATTTAGATCAATTGCAAAAGTATATCGGCAATGAAGGCGATGTACCTCGCATTCATAAGATGGGTGGTAGCGATTGGCGTAAAGCGGTTACAAAGGCACAGAAATCCATTGATGATTTGGCGGATAAGCTAGTTGAACTGTATGCGAAACGGGAAATTACAGAAGGATTTGCGTTCTTGCCGGATCAACCGTGGCAACAAGAATTTGAAGATGCCTTTCCTTATGAGGAAACAGAGGACCAATTACAAGCTACGCGAGAAATTAAAGAATCCATGGAACGACCAACACCGATGGATCGCTTGTTAGCGGGGGATGTGGGCTTTGGTAAAACAGAGGTCGCTATGCGTGCCATCTTTAAGGCCGTTGTGAGCGGTAAGCAAGTGGCCGTATTGGTACCAACTACTGTATTAGCTCAGCAACATTACCAAACGTTTTTAAATCGATTTAATCCATTTGGTGTAAAGGTAGATGTACTCAATCGATTCCGTTCTACAGCGGAGAAGAAAGAGGTGCTAAAGGGCGTCGAAAATGGTTCTATCGATATCTTAATCGGCACGCATTCCTTGTTAAATAAAAAGGTAAAATTCAAAGATTTAGGATTCCTTGTCGTAGATGAAGAACAACGTTTTGGCGTAGCACAAAAGGAAAAATGGAAGGAATGGGCTAGTAATATTGACGTCCTTACCTTAAGTGCGACACCTATTCCACGGACACTTCATATGTCTCTTGTAGGTGTTCGTGAAATGTCGGTCATTAGTACACCTCCAGAGGATCGACTACCAGTACAGACCTATGTAGTAGAATACGATATGAATCTCATAGCTGATGCAATTAAACGAGAACTTGCTCGAGGGGGACAGGTTTACTTCGTGTATAATCGGGTAGCATCGATTAATCATATGGGTGAACTATTAGAACAGGCGTTGCCAGATTTGCGTTATGCTATTGCACATGGACAGATGACAGGCCGTCAAATCGAAGAAATTATGACCGATTTCTATGAAGGTCATTATAATGTATTGCTCAGTACAAGCATCATTGAAACAGGCCTTGATATACCAAATGCCAATACGATTATCATATACGATGCGGATCGTTTAGGCTTATCTCAACTCTATCAAATGCGTGGCCGTGTAGGTCGGTCTAGACGACGCGCCTATGCATATTTCATGTATCGACCTGATAAGATGCTTTCAGAAGCGGCAGAAAAACGTTTGAAAGCCATCGAAGAATTCACAGAATTAGGGGCGGGATTTAAACTGGCTATGCGCGATTTGGAAATTCGAGGGGCTGGTAATCTATTAGGTTCACAACAACATGGTAATATCGCATCGGTCGGCTTTGGCATGTATGTATCTATGTTAGAGGAAGCCATTGCGAAAGCACAAAATAAAGAGGTCGTCAAAGAGGTAGTACCAGATCCTGCCATTGACCTTGAAATCGATGCTTTCATAGATGATGCCTATATCAAGGATAGTGCGCGCAAGATTTCCGTATATCAACGGATGTTACAAATCAAGAATAAAGCGCAGCTTGATGATTTGACGGATGAACTTATCGACCGTTTTGGTACACCAACGGATCCGGTAGATCGTTTACTACGAGTCGCTCAAATTAAGGAACAGGCTCGTTTGTTGGGAATTAAGAGCATCGTTCGTCGCGATGGTCAGCTCATCATCCATTGGCAAGATGATTCAAAAATGGCCGATTGGGATATGGGTGCTGTTCGCGAAGATTTATGGAAGAAAATGAAGTTCATGGACACAAAACCTGCGTCATTATACATCAGTTTGAATGGATTAAAGGGATCTATTTTAACGATTACAGAAGCGGTGATGAAGGAGTTGTCAAAGAAATCTAAGGGGGGCCTATGAACCGATTTTTAAAGGGAGCCATGATTTTAACCATAGCTGGTGTTATCGTTAAAATTATTGGTGCTTTCAGTAAGGTACTCGTCGCTCGTATTCTTGGAGGCGAGGGGATAGGTCTCTATATGATGGCCTATCCGATATACCAGATTATAGTTAGTATTTCGGCTGCAGGGATTCCTGTGGCAATCTCCATTATGATTGCTGAAAAATTGGCGAATAGGGATATGCGTGGGGTACAACAAGTTTTTAATGTATCCTTACGGGTGCTTACACTAGTAGGTATTATATTTAGTGTGGGACTTTATGCTAGTGCAGAATGGCTTATCAAATGGAATATTATAACGGATTCAAGGGCTTTAATACCGATTCAATTATTATCGCCGGCTATTATTGTTGTCACTATTTTAAGCTGTTTTAGAGGCTATTTCCAAGGTTTCCAATATATGGTTCCTACCGGGACAAGTCAGGTTTTTGAACAAATATTTCGCGTAGGGTCCATGGTGGGACTTGCGTACTATTTTATCGACTCCGGATTACATCTGGCTGCAGGTGGCGCTACCTTTGCCACATTTCCGGGCGTATTAGCTGGTTTAATCGTACTTGTGTATTTTTATAGGTCTCAACGTAGTTTGCGTCAGCAGATGCTAAGTGAGCAAAATGAAGAGGCCCCTATAGAACGTACCAGTGCTGTTATTAAACGTTTATTTGCCCTAGCCATTCCCGTTTCCATGGCCAATATTATGTTGCCTATGGTATCTTTAATTGATACTTTTATCGTTCCAAAACGATTGATGGATATTGGCTACTATTTACATGAGGCGACTACACAGTTTGGATATTTGACAGGGATGGCCACGTCATTAATTGGATTACCTATTATTTTAACGACGGCTCTCGCAGCGAGCCTAACGCCCAATGCAGGTCCCGTTATTGCCGTGATTAGTCTTAGTATTATCTTTTTAGGATGGCAACAGATTACGGCTGGTATATTACAAGGATTAGGGCGCACCATTATTCCTATGCTGTCTATTTTTATAGGGCTTATGGTGAAAGCTATCTTAGACTATCAATTGACAGGATCCATTGAACTCGGTATTAATGGTGCTGCATGGGCTACGAACTTAAACTTCGCCATCGCGGCCTTAATTAATCTAGTATTCGTAAAACGGTATGTAGGTAGTGTTATCCAATGTATGAACCTATTGAAAATCATCATTTCCGCTATGGCTATGGGTGGTGCTACACAAGTTAGCTTTATGTTTCTTGTCGATATGGTTGGTAATGGTGTTGCTGTAGCTATTTCTATCCTTGTTGCACTTATTGTATATATACTATCTCTTTGGATTACTAAGGCCATCGTAATGGATGATATGTATCATATGCCTGTTATCGGTAAACGATTGCGTAAACGCCAAGTAGAGGAGAATCGAATCTATGAAGACCAATATTGATATACAACCTCTTGTAGAGGTGGTACAAAAATTACGCTCTCCTAATGGATGTCCTTGGGATAAGGTGCAAACTCATGAATCATTGCGCCGTTATTTTATTGAAGAAACCTACGAAGTAATGGATGCCATTGATAATAAAGACATGGATAATCTGCGTGAAGAGCTAGGTGATGTATTACTACAAATCGTGTTTCATAGTAGCATTGCTGAAGAAAACGGGGCTTTTACATTACAAGATGTAATAAATGACGTAACTGAGAAGATGATTCATCGTCATCCTAATGTATTTCCAGAAGAAAATCCTGATAATAAGGGAAAAATATACACTTGGGATGAATTAAAAGCACAAGAAAAGGGAAATATACGAAAAAGTGTATTAGATGGAGTATCCAAGGGTTTACCTGCATTGGTAGCTGCTCAAAAGCTACAAGATAAGGCCGGAAAGGTAGGTTTTGACTGGGATGAGCTGGAGCCAATTTGGGCAAAAGTGAGTGAAGAAATCGGTGAATTTAAGGAGGCTGTAGACTTAAAAGATAGAGAAAATATGGAAAAAGAGGCAGGAGATGTGCTTTTTTCCTTGATTAATCTATTTAGATGGTATAAAATAAGCGGTGAAAATGCACTGAATCGCACAAACACTAAGTTCCGACAGCGTTTTTCACATGTAGAAGCTTGTGTTAACCAAAGCGATCGCTCATGGGAAGACTTTTCATTAGCTGAGCTGGATGCTTTTTGGGAGGAGGCTAAAGTGCAGGAAAAATTGTATTTTTAAGGAGGTTCTGTCATGAATAAAACAGAATTAATCGCAAGTGTTGCACAAAAAACTGAATTGACTAAAAAAGACGCTGAAAAAGCGGTAAAAGCTGTATTCGACACAGTTGCTGAAGAATTAGCTGCTGGTGGTAAAGTTCAAGTTATCGGCTTCGGTACTTTCGAAGTTCGTGAACGCGCTGCTCGTGAAGGCCGCAACCCACAAAACGGTAAAACTATCACTATCAAAGCTTCCAAATCTCCTGCATTCAAAGCTGGTAAAGGTTTGAAAGAACAAGTTAACGCAGCTCCTGCAAAAAAACGCAAAAAATAATCTGAATAAGATGTAAAAGAGACCCGATAGGGTCTCTTTTTTCGTCTATGTTATTTTTTCTTGTTTATGTGGTATAATCACAAGGAAAGGATAGATTATGACTACAGAACAATCACGGAAGGTCCTCATTGTATCTGCCTCTATTGGGACAGGTCATATGCAGGCCGCAAGGGCGATAGAAGAATATTGGAAATTAAAAGAACCACATGCAGAGATTAGCCATGTGGATTTTCTTGATACGGAAACTATGTCAGTAGAACATCTTATCAAGGGTACATACATTAAGATGATTGACGTATTTCCTATGTTATACGATATGATTTATCGTGTATCAAAGGGGGAGAAAAAAGGGACTATTTTACAAACCGTTTTGTCCTATAACGGATTTCAGTAGTCACCAATTCTGGATTTACCCTCAAGTAGATACCTATTTTGTCGCTACAGAGGACATGGTAGGAGAAATGACGGCCGTCGGTATTGAGCAGAATAAAATCCATGTATCCGGTATTCCTGTGCGTAGATCATTCTTTAAGGATGCCATCGATCACTATGAAATGAAATCCCCTGTTAAGGTTCTCGTTATGGGGGGAGGATTAGGCCTAGGTTCATTAGAAATTGCACTTCAACATTTAGATGCGGTCAATGGTATTGATGAGATTACTGTCGTAGCGGGACAGAATACATCGCTCTATGAGTCTCTAGTAAATCTTAGTGTACGGATGAAAACGAAAACCACTGTATACGGTTATACATCTAATATTTCTGAGCTAATGCACTCAGCGACTATGCTCGTTACAAAGCCTGGTGCATTGACCTGTATGGAGGCTGTTACCATTGGGCTTCCTATGGTTTTCTTTAATGCTATTCCCGGTCAAGAAGAGGCTAATGCGGAGCTATTAGAAGAGCGAGGTTGTGCGCGTTGGGCTAGAGATATACATAATTTAGAGGACGTAGTGGCTGCGTTGTTAATCAATCCGCCACGGTTACAACAAATGTCTGAACAAGCACGTGCTTGGCATGTAGATGGTGCTGCTAATATCGTAAACGAACTCATTCATATTCTAGATACAAAAACAGATGCACTTTCTACTAAGTGCGAGTTAGAAATACTATAAATAAAAAGGTCATCCCCGAAACTAATTTACCTACCATATGTATGGATTAGGTAACCATTAGTTTGGGGATGACCTTTTTATTATTCGCGTGCGAAATTATTGATAGTTTTTAATGTTTTCTGTACGTATCATTTGTAATGCGTTTAAGAAATCTTCTGTTGAAGTATGTTCCTCCAGTAGTGCTTGTAATTGATGAGAATCATTAAGGCTTACACTCCATTGGAATGAATCGGTATCGTCATATACATTGAATACGATTGGGGTATCGAGTGTATCTGGCATATGACCATCGTCGTCGGTTACAGTTGCATAAGTACCATCGTCTAGTAGTTCAACAAAAAGTGTATCATAACCATCAAAGTCGATAATTTCAAAATCTAGAGCATCATAAAAATCTAATATTGCATCTGTTGCCATGAGAACCTCCTAATAGTATGTACTTATCATGTTGGATTACTGTCTAGTTATCTATCTGTATTCTACTGATGCGGTGTATGACTGTCAATGAAAATCTGTAGTATAATAAATAACATAATGATAATAGAGGAGTACGGGTATGAATGTAATTTGTTTACAGAATATAGAGAAATCGTATGGCACACGATTGTTATTTACCGATGTGTCCATAACATTTACAAATCAAAAACGATTGGGACTTGTGGGAATCAATGGAACTGGTAAATCAACCTTTTTAAAGATTTTAACAGGCCAGATGGAGTGTGATAAGGGTACTATTGAGCGCAATGGCAAGGCTACCATTCATTATTTAGCACAAACGCCAAGTTTTGATGAAGGTAATACCTTATTGGAAGCCATTTTAGATGGTGACCATCCGCGATTACAAATGGTAAAACGATTTGATAAGGCCAGTCGCGATTACCATTATATACAAGAACAGGGCGTATCTGATGAACGTATTGAGCGTCAATATATGCAGTGCTTAGAAGAAATGGATACCCAAGATGGATGGCAAGTAGAGCAAGAGGCGCGTATCATTTTGAGTAAATTGGGCTTTCACGATGTCAATATGTCAGTTAGCTTATTATCGGGTGGTCAAAAACGTCGATTGGCGTTAGGACAAGCCTTATTATACCCTTGTGATTTACTCCTCTTAGATGAACCTACTAATCATTTGGATGAAGATAGTATCGAGTGGCTCGAAACATATTTAAGCAATCGTCAAGGTGGTCTTTTAATCAGTACTCATGACCGATATTTTTTAGACTCCGTATGTAATGGTATTTTGGAATTATCTAATCGTCACATGTATGAGTACGAAGGGAATTATGAAAAATTTATTGAATTGAAAGCAGACCGTGAGGCACGCCAAGCTGCAACCGAGGAGAAACGCCGTCAATTTTTAAAGCGGGAAATCGAATGGGTACGCCGTGGTGCTCAAGCCCGTAGTACCAAACAAAAGGCCCGTTTGCAACGGTATGAAACGCTTAAAAATATGGAGAAAACTAGACGTCCTGATCAAATGGATCCGATTGCCTTAAAGACTCGATTGGGCAAGACTATTTTTGACATTGAACATTTATCCTTTGATTTTGATGGACGCCCTATGGTTGATGATTTTACATATCACGTGGTGCGTCATGACCGCATTGGTATCGTAGGTCCCAATGGGGTTGGTAAATCGACATTTATGAAAATCATCGATGGCACCTATGAGCCAGTATCAGGAACTATTGGCAAAGGCGAGACTGTTCGCATTGCACACTTTAAACAGGAATTGCCTGAATTTGATGAAAATATGCGTGTCCTTGATTATATAAAAGAGGAACATTCCTATATGTCGCTTGGTGATGGCACAACGTTAAGTGCAGGTCAAATTTTAGAACGCTTTTTATTCACCCCTGAATTACATGGTGTGCCTATTCGTAAATTATCTGGTGGTGAGCGTCGTAGATTGTACCTTTTAAAATTGCTTATGAGTGCGCCTAATGTACTTCTCTTGGATGAACCGACTAATGACTTAGATATCCCTACACTAGAGGTATTAGAGGATTTTCTTGATTCCTTCAGTGGCGTTATTATAACCGTGTGCCATGATCGTTATTTCCTAGACCGCGTGGTAGATAAATTATTTGTATTTACGGGCAATGGTCGTATCGATATCGTTCACGGATCTTATTCTGATTATAAGGCTAACATTGGTGAAAGTAACAATTCACCATTCTATGTACCTGAACAACAGAGTGCTAGTACTCATAGAACTGAGGCAGAATCTGATTCTATGGATACAATTGGGGCATCCTCTAGTACTGAATCTAGTCATACAGAAAGTCCTGTAAAGAAAGGCCTCAATAAGGCTGAAGAGGCAGAATATGCATCGATTATGGAGGAACTGCCAAAACTAGAACATCTTGTTAAAGGGTTGGATGTCATGATTGGCCAAGCCGGTACGGACTATGAAAAAATGCAAACCCTCATGGCTGAACGAGAAGAGACACAATCTCAAATCGATACATTGACTGAACGATGGATGGAATTAGAAGAACGTCTATAAATCTTTGTTTTATGCGATTTTTTAATACCTGATATGCATAGGAATTACTTTCAGAATCATTGATAAAAATCACATTTTGTAGTATAATTTCATCGATTAACGATAACAACGTTACCTAAGTAGGAGGAAACATGAGTAAGTACCAATTTTTAGATCGTCGTGTACCAATTGAAGACGGCAATATTGCATTAGTACAAGATTTATCCAAATGTAAAAACTGCTCTTTATGTCGTAAAGCTTGTGCTGTAGACATGGGCGTATTTGATTATTATGATTTAACAACTAATGGGGATCATCCAATTTGTATTCATTGCGGTCAATGTGCATCTATTTGTCCATTCGATTCCATCAATGAACGTTCTGAAATTGATGAAGTAAAAGCAGCTATTGCTGACCCTAATAAAATTGTCGTTTTCCAAACTGCACCTGCTGTACGTGTTGGCTTAGGTGAAGAGTTTGGCCTTGATGCAGGTACATTCGTAGAAGGTAAAATGGTAGCTGCTCTTCGTAAATTGGGTGGCGACTATATTTTAGATACAAACTTTGGTGCTGACATGACTATCATGGAG
>QWCF01000889.1_pt1 | contig 12136 bp, 11 predicted proteins | sample 1972521 | NCBI WGS metagenome assembly QWCF01 (sample SAMN09866715, study PRJNA288562) | Human oral metagenome isolate term4_saliva, whole genome shotgun sequencing...
CTTATGCAATTCCTCGTAGCTCAAGTTGGATTAGTAAATAACTTCATTATCCTCGGCGTAATCTATCTAGTGGTTATGGGCGCCTCTTCGCTCTATTTGAAAGCACCTCAACCAAAACAACCACCTCGAACTACGCAAGATAAATCCACTATGTACGTTCATAACCATGGCATGCTAGCCAATGATGCCATGAAAACATGGCAATTCAGTGCCCTTTGGTGGATTTTCTTTATTAATATTACCTGTGGTATAGGTCTTCTATCCTTAGCGTCCCCTATGGCACAAGAAACCATTGGTATGACACCTGCAGCAGCTGCATCACTAGTTGGTATCATCGGTATCTTCAATGGTGGAGGTCGCATTGTGTGGTCTACTATCTCCGACTACATTGGCCGAGCACAAACTTACATACTATTCTTTATTCTACAAATCATCGCATTCTACGTACTTGCCGAAACCAATAATGCTCTAACATTCCAAGTTTTAATTCTTCTCATTATCACTTGCTATGGCGGCGGATTCGCCTGTATGCCAGCATATCTTGCAGACCTCTATGGCATACGCCAACTCTCCACTATTCATGGCCGCATTCTGACTGCTTGGGGATTAGCAGGCATCGTTGGGCCTATGCTCGTGTCATACTTTCACGAAGCAGGATATGGCTATACTACAGCCTTAGTATGCTTTGCTCTTCTATTTGTATTAAATACAATTATTGCTATAATCTTAAAAATATACGGCAAACGAGGTCTGCATAACTGATACTGTTAAATCCCCCGAACTAATTACAAAACGAAAGAGGTTCCTATTGGTCACCTAGGTGACTATTAGGAACCTCTAATCTATTTACTTTTATTATTCACAACATTATATTGAACTTAAGGCCTCTAAATGGGTCCAGCCTTTGCTAATCAACTCGAGGATTGGCGGTGATCAATATGAGTACATTCAAAGTGTTATCGTTGATGATTTCCTTTGGCTTGACTAAAATCCCCTTAATTACTTATAAATAGTAATTAAGGGGATTCATACTTGTAGCGACCATTATTATAGCAGCAAAGTGATTGTTTTCTAGCTTAAGCTATTTTAATAGTCATGAAAAAGCCCGACAAAACTTCTTCTTGAGCATTATAACACAAATATATAAACTAAAACCAATCAAAATAGTGTAATTTTATGTATTATAACCTACTTATATAACAATAATTTAGTCCATTTGACATACTAAATCTGACTATTAATAAAATTTTGTAGTACTAATTCACTTTCATGCATTTGCATTTTAAAATCATCATAATTAGCAGATTTATTAGGAATTTTAAAGCCAAGCTTAATAATATTTACATCATCACGCGTACTAACATTATTTTCATAGGTAGAACCCTTATTCAGATTTAATACAAGGGGTACTTGTCCTTCTGAGTCAGGATAAATATAGTATCCCTGACTTGCATCAAATCTATACATATATGCCAATACTTGCAAATAATCTCGTCCTCTAATATTTTCTATCGGTTTGTACTTTGCATCTACAATTAAACGAGGATCAGTTGATTTACTAATAAAATCAGGATATATTAATCCTTTTCCATCTGAAAATAATTGTTGTGCACCAAATTTACTCTTATTTTTAGGATGATAAAAGTGAGAACTTAATAATATATTAATATATTCTTCCCATAACCATGCACCATCAAATAAGATACCATAGGAATTCTGTATACCACTACCAATATCATGCTTTTCACTTTTTAAAATTAAAATACATAATCTTTGTAATGCTGAATATTCCCTAAAATAGGCATGTCTAATGGGATTCTTCTTATTCTGTTCTATAATCTTTTGCCTATCACAAGCTCTATATGACTGTGTAGCATTTACAATTAACTTAAGTTCTTCTTTTATATCAGAAAGTATTATAGATCCATATGATTTGGATTTAACAAACTCTATTGTATGTCTTATTAATTCCATCAACATATTGTCATATGAAAATAATCGTTGACTATAAGCAATGTTACCAATGAACGGAGTATTCTTAATTAGATGTCTAGGAATATCAATCTTCCCTTTTATATTCGTATCATTATATTGTTTATGTATATAGTGCTTATAAAGACCTTTTCGTATTGCATTTTCAAGATATTTTGGAAATATAAACAATAAGAAATTTAATAACTTTTTATCACTACTTGTATCTGCATCTAGACTAACTATATTAGGAAGATTTAATACACGCTCAAGTAAATAAGATAAGAAGTAATCTTCCTTATCATAACAAAACCGTGATTGTATAATCAATCTTTCTTTCCCATATCCAATAAATCCCATTACATTTCCTGTACGATATTTTCCATTAAACTCTTGTAATATCATTTGATCACGAGTTAAATCTTCTACTTTTTTTATTGATTCAGGAAATATGAAAAGTCCTTCTGCATCAAGTTGACTTAAAGACTTATTTAAAATGTTGCTAACTATACATTGATTACAAGAAAATCTCGAAGTTATATATGTTGTATTATCTTTAACTTTAGGAGTTTTCATTATTAAGCCCCTTCTATGGTTCTATATAACCATATGCAGTAGCGAATTTTTTCATTTTACCTTCTTCATCATATAGTCCTTGAACATATTCTTGTAATAAAGGTCGTAAGCAATCTGTCCAGAGTTCATCAAAAGTTAAATTCTTCAACTTTAAAAAATAAGAAGCACCAATTTGATAATTTTCATTTAAATCTTCTACCTCTAAAATAGCTTCATTCAATGCAGTCATTCTATTGATAGCTTCCTCTGGCAATAATTCATTAGCAGTATCATCAAGACGATTGCTCTTTAACCCATCTAACATACCTGATGTAGCATCTGCTTTTATTTCTATAAATCTAAATCGTCTACGCATCGCAAAATCAAAACTATCTACAGAACGATCTATATCATTCATTGTTCCTATAATATATAAGTTTTCTGGTATATAAAATTTCTCATTTCCCAACTGTAAATTAGAATATTGTGTAGCAATTTCACCTGATTTACCACGATATCCGGGATCAATAGAATAGAAAAGTTCACCAAATATTTTAGAAATCTCACCACGATTTATTTCATCAATAATAAAAATATATTTCTTTAAAGGTTCTGTTTCCACTGATAATTGTCTAGTACGAATTTTATTAGATTGAATTGCTTTAAGAATAACAAATTCATATGAATAAGCTTGTGATGCAAATTGTTTATTAAAAAAATTAGTAATATCTTTAACTCTATTAAATGTTAGACCAGACTCAAGCATTTGCTTAATTTCACCAACACTCAATACTAATTTATTAACTACATCATTTCCAGGAATAGTAATATGAATAAAATTATCATCAATACTTGAAACATAGAAACTATTTCCAGTCAGGGTCTTAAACTCATCAACACCCAACTCTATATTATCAAAGAAATTTTTCATTGATTCTTGAACAGAAGTTTCTTTTTCTACTATCTCTTTAGGCTTTTGAGAATTCTCATAATTTCGTCTTGCACGTGAAACAAAGCTTTTAAAAATACCATCTTTTAATTCAAATCCCATAGAACCATCATCATTGATCCTTGGACGTAACCCCTCAACAAAATCTGAATAATCATAACTTGGATGGAACTGAACAAATTCTACCTGTTTTTTTTGCTCATCATTTAGAGATTCATATTTATCAAAATAACCTTCGCTGATAATATCAGTTGCAATCTGTTTAGCTAAATAAGATTTTCCTGTCCCTGGTGCCCCCCTAAAAATTATATTTTTTGATTCAATTAACATACGAGAGTACTCGTTTCCATATTCTTTTACAGGCTTAACTAATTCCTCTTGAATCGTAGCTTCAATTGCCTCATCTTCACTTTCTTTTATATCTTTCTCTCTATAAGTAAGAATAAATTTATCACCAGGCTCACCAAAACGCTTTAGACACTCTTGAACAAAAATTAATGTAGAAAAGAGATTCCAACAATAAATCACCAATAATTTATCATCATCATAAAAATACTTTAAGTATTCAATAGTATTTCTATACTTCTTAAACTCTTCAACACTACGATAAATTCCATATCTCAAATCACTATCTAGAGTATATCTACATACAGGAAATGTTTCTTTCTCTGATTCAGATAGATTAATAATTTGTTGTTCAAAAATTTGAAGGGCCAATCTAGGCATTGTTTGATTAGAGTTCTTTCTTTCACCTTTATTATATTTACGAGTTATAATATCTCCATTCAATTTTTCGAACTTCACATCAAGAGGCTTATAATTATCCCCAAGACTTAAATTATTAATATCAAAACGTTCATCTGTCGACACTACATTATCCGCAGTAATAGTTAGTACAAATTTTTCTTGCTTTACAGCGTTATTCACTATTAAATCCCCTTTTCATATAACTTGCTATGGAATATATGATTTACTTACTCCCCATTCATTCATTCATCATATATTCATTTTATATCAAATATTGGAATAAATACATAGTAAATAACTACTTTTAGATAGTATGAATTTACTTGGGAACAGCATTAATAGACTTACCAATATTAAGACATGTTCTAGAGGCTTACAACTTGAAACCTAAATGGAATGTCTGATCTACACCGTCATAAACCAACTTTGATTGATAAATTTTATATTTTAATACAGACTTTATTATCTGATGATTCCCCCCAGTAGTTTTATTACAAACGTGTTCTGTGGAAATACTGGGCAGACAACCAGGGAAGCACAGCTGCTTACGCTACATTTCATGGTTATATTTCAAATATTGCTAATGACATTAGACTACTCTCAATACAAATTAGCAAAAGTCACTTTCGATAGAACTACTGAAATATTACAATATGCATTGTAGAATTCTTTGAACAATTATACGTTCTTCTGCATGTACTATTAACAGATAATATGAATACTGTGAATGTACAACCGAGGCTGGCAGGAACCAAAGGCCAGCTTCTTATACCAAAGCAGAACACTTTTAAAGTAACTTTAATTTTACATTTAAGCCTTGTATTGCTCGCCGACCACAGACTAAAGGCAAAGTAGAAAACTAAATGAAAATCCTATATGAAATTCATGCGCACCAAGGAAAACTAACAATACAAGAAGTAGAAGAACATGTTCAAAAAATTATTTTACGTAGTAATCTAGTGATTTCTCAATCTACAAAACAAATACCGTCTGTACTACTTGCAAAAAAAAGAATCTCTTACCACACTTCCAACAAAAGTGATAAGAGATTCCTACCGCATAAATCATCCAAAAGCTAAGGTTTCACTAAGTATCCTCATTAGCTTTCGTGGTAACCACTATTCTATCCCCCCCCAATATGTAGCCAAATCTATAACCTTAAAGGCCATAGATAAAATGCTATACATATATGATAGCACAGCCCCCATTAAGTGGTAAGAAGGTTAACTATTTACCTACTCATTATGATGCACAATTGCAAAAAACAGTTCCTTCTTTAAGTTCTGAAGATGTGAACGCTAAAGCAAAATCTAATTTGCAAAAGATAGGAGTATATCACTATATGGCACTACAGACTAATTACTAACGATTACAAGACCATTTAGTATATCTAAAACTAAAACAATGTATGTTACACCTCGATGAAACAATTGAATTAGCTAATATACTGAACTTATCTCATATTGAATAGTTATTAAGACTTAGTGATTACGAGGTAGATATTAATCGGCAAAACGTAATTAAAGTAATTTCCCTATCAAACACAAATTAACGAGATACAAATTAAAATTTTAGCGTCATTGAGCTTTATGGAAGAAGCTAAAAACATTGTATTTCTAGAATTTAGTGGTGTTGGGAAAACACATTTAGCTACATAAATAGGTATTGAAAGTTCTCGTAACAAAGTACCTATTTTATTAAATTCCATGATTTAATTCAAAATCTAAAAAACACAAAAGATGAAGGAAGATTAGAAACTCGGCTCAAGCATTATGTACGCTACCAATTACTCATTATTAATGAAGTTGGTTATTTGCCATTACAACCCTGTGATGCTAATTTGCTTTTTCAAATAATTGATAGACGATACGAAAAAAAAAGTACCATCTTAACCTCTAACATTAATTTAGATGAGTGGACTACCATTTTACATAATGAGCAAGTAGCTAATACTATTATTGATTGATTACTTTACCATGCCCATGTGATTAACATAACTTGAGATTCATAACTATTAAAAAACCATCTGCAGCAGAAGGAATAGCTGTACATTGTACAACTTCAAAATTATACATTCTTATATTGACATTTAAGCTATAAATCAGTTTGTTTATCAGCAACTCTTTCAGTTGTTAACACTTGAGGATATAAAGTTAGTCCATGACCATTTACTTTTGGCATTTTTCTAATTTTTACATAAGGTCTAATTATAGCTAACTCTTCTAACTTTTTTATTTTCTGTATATACTCAACAAAGTCTGGGGCCTCCCATAAAAAAATATCTACATCATTTATCATTTTTGCACATTTTATACGTGTACTGACTTCTGCGGGAGCATGTTCAGGTGTAATTAATAAAGCAAACCATTGTTTATATCCATTTTTATTTCTAACATCATAGTCTGCACTATCTAATAAATGAGTTGTTATCGATCCTATTTCATGCTCAGTTAAAAAACTTCTACTAGTTGCAATAGTGGGTTCAATTAAAGCATGAATAGTGTCTTCATATACATCGATATCTGCACCTATAGTAGTTTTATTTTGTCCACTTGCAGTACCTATAGGAATTCCTTCATCGTCAACTTTATAATTGGCCTGTAGTTTAATATTAGGCAAAGCTTTATATAATGATACTGATACTAAAAACTCTAATCTCACAGGTTTATTTACGTATTTTAATACAGGATGTTTAGATCCATCTCGTTTTGATATACAATAAGTAACTTCTTCTTTTAATTTATTCCATTCAAAACTTTGCGAATACTCACATATCGCTTTTAATTTTATATCATCATCTTCAATTACTTCATTATTTAGGATTTGTAATAAATTTTCATCACATGCCCCCATAAAGTTAAAATATGTTTCTGAGTCAGAAAAGCTTTTATTTTCACCATAGTTATTAATTATATAATTAATTCCCTCTAATTCTAATGCATTTAAATCTATAAAACGCCCATTGCCTCTTAAAGAAAGAATTCCTGAGTATCTAATTTTTCTTATTATCTCATCTGGAGTCTCTACCAATAGCTTGTCAAATTTATAATCCTGTTTTTTTTCTTTAATATAAGCATCTGTTGCTTCTCTAAACTCATGCCCTTCTGACTCCATTAACCCCATAGCATAAGCATATATCACCTCATCTGAAGGGTTATATCCAAATTTTTCTCTAAACTTTTTTATATATAATGATAAAGTCTTATAATCATTATTTCCCCAACAAATCAAAAAAGGGATTTCACTTCTACATAATCCATTATTAAAACCTAAATGTGATTTTAGATAATTTAAGGTATTAATTAATAAAGGTAAAAAATTTACACTAATGGTATTACTTCTATGTGGGTTATTAGTTTGATACTTAGCAAAAACATTTAAGTAAGCTCTTTGTTCTACATCGATAATAGAATCATCACTCTTATACCCATTCTCATAATATTTACACATTAAATTACCTAAAGGAGAAATTTTAATTGGTTTATTAAATTCAATAAACACAAGGCCAAGTTCAATAATAAATTGATAGTATGTATAAAATCGAGAAGACCACCCACCGCCCCAAGGGCCCTCATTATGATCTGTAACAGTATTTTTTAAAAGATACAATATATATTTTTGTTCAACTACCTTTCCCTGTAATATTTCATCTAGTGTAGAGTTCTTCCACATTTCAAAATACTTATTAACTCTTTCTGGTGCAGCAGCACTAGAATCCTCTGCCCAAAACTCAAACTTTCCTTTATGATGATGAATATACGTCCCTAAAGTCAATTTTGTAGGTACATATAACTTAAAACGAATTACATCTGATAATATTTTTAAAATTACTTCATTATTAGCAATTTCGCCTTCATATGGTTGTAAAATACTAATAAATTGAGGAATACGTTCAGGATTACGCATAGTAGTATTAAAAGATAGCGGTTTTCTTCTATTATTTTGTAATCTAGCCATTAAGTTCTCCCTATATTTGTAACATAAACTTCCCTACTGTCCATTTTAATAGTGTTATCAAATTTAGATATATAGTTACTCTGAATATCATACATATTATATTGAGCGGCCCATTGTGCCAAGAATTTATTAGATCGCCCCTTATGGTTTAGCATATTAGATAATCCCCATTTGATACCTCTAGAGGAAAGATTATCTAGACAGTTATATAACCTAATTTCATCATATTCGGACCATCGAACATTATATTCACTGTTTGTAATAATGTATGGTGGATCAAAATAACAAAAGTCATTTGTATCTATTTGTATATGATCTAATAAATCAATAAAATCTGTATTATATATAGTTATATCATTTTTGCGCCAAGCAAAATAATTTTCAAGTGCAGTTGATACATTTTTATTCCAATCAACATTACCAACAGGTAAATTAAAATTTCCAACTTTATTAAACCTAACCATATGGTTAAAACCATATATCAATAATATATATAGGTACTCCATACATTCTTTATTATTATTAAAGCTATCACGTAATTTCAAATAACCAGCTTTGTTATATTTAGAAAAATAAGTTTTCTTATAAATTTTTTTTAATTCTATTATCTCATTTTCTAGTCTTCTTTCTGAACAGCTTAAATTAAACTGATCGATTATCCCATACATATATTGACGAAATGATAAAAAATCGGATTCATAAGACAATAAGAATCTATGTAATCTAACTATATTTAAATTATTATCATTTAATACATATTTCTTAGCTTTAGTATTTAGAGATACACTTCCTCCTCCAGCAAAAACATCTATAAATGAATCAATTTTATCTGGAAAAAATTTTAATAACTGAGGCATAAGCTTATATTTGTCCCCAACATAAAATAAAGGACTTCGTTTAGGCTTCACTATTTCACCTCCGTAATAAAAACAAATTCTTTATGTCCTTTCAACTCTGTTTTACCAGCATTGAAAAACTTATGCTCTGACTGAAAGACTTTTGTACTTCCAACGCTATTTAATGAGGTCAAAATCTCTTCATGAGTTATTTTATTTTTGGAACTAGAACTTTTTGAATTATATGTATTATTATATGTAGTTACAATATATTTAGTATTTAATGATTTTACAAGTAAATCAAATTTATAAGGTGCTGATACCTTACAATAATCACTCATATTTTCTTCTGGTGGCTTCATTGCAACGCCACTCAATCTAGGTTTTTCCCATTTAGCAACATTTTCTAATAAATGATAAAATCTAGAATATTGTCTAGAATTATATGGTGGATCTAAAAAAGCAATATCCGCCACAATATTAGATACTAATTGGTTAGCATCACAGCGATATATATCAATTACTTTATCATGTGTATTTACAGGGTTTATTAAATGGAAATCAAACCGATCTGGAATACTAATATTTTTTCTATATGCATCATAATGGCCTACCGTGTTAGCCACTTTATCAATTGAATAAAGTAGAGATGCAATTAATAAATTTTTTTCTTTAAATGTTAATTGGAAATTATATTCCAATTGATCCCGAATATAGCCAATACGTTTTGCATCATTCTCACTAAAAAATTTACCACCATAATTAAGACTAAAATAATTATCATCTATATCTATAGCTTTTATTTTATTTAATTTATTTAAAATACTGTGTACTTTATAATAATTGACATCATTACTATCAAAGAACCCATGATAAATAATATTATTTGAATATAAAAAATCATTAATTATCATTTTATCATAATGACTATATAATTCTTTTGTTACTATACCTGTACCAGCAAATACATCAAAAAAACTATTTCCACTTGTATTTTGTAAAATAAGAGATTTAATCCATTTTATAAGTTTCAACTTACTACCAATATATCTACGATTTTCTAAATTAAAAGTATCAACACCATTTTTTATTGTTGTATTATTCACTTTTATATTATTTTGTTCCAATACTTCAAGAGCTTCTATTACAGTAGATTTATCTACTCCCACATAATTCGCTAAATCAGTAACCTGACTAATTGTCCATTTGCTAAGTTCTTTCTTATTTAGAAGTCTTAATGTTGATTCTGGAATCAACGAAGTTCTCTGGAAATCTATAATTGATTTATTATATAAACTCAAAAAATCTTCTAATAAATTCATATCTTTCACTCCCTCCATCAAAAAATATATATATATTTTTTGATGGATAAAAACATATATAAGAAAAGGCTTTCATAGAAAGCCTAATCCAGGGTATTCTGTCATGATTAATACCATTTTTATTATAACATTACAACACAAATATATCCAACATCTTTATCAACTATCTCATAGTCTATTAGCTTATTAATAAACTTTTTACCAACCTCTGCTAACCACATTTTAAAAGGTTCTGCCTTAGGCGAAGGAACAGATTGTATGATACGGAAAATACCTTGCATATTGGCAACATCTGTTAATCGCATTTTACCATCTGGAGCTTTCAATTTTAACTGTCGACAAATTGTCGACAGTTCACTTTTCTCTTCTTCTGACATACGTTTCGATACCAATAATCACGTGGATTATTGCTTTCAGTCAGAGAACCTATCACATCAACTACACTAAAATACCAATCTTCCCTTTCATTATCCCACACAGAACGAATTTGACTACCTTCAAATATCTTTACATCATCACTCATACCTCTTCCTCCTCTCTTTAAACACAAATATATGTTCTATATTATTACATAGTATACGCCTTTTAGCATAAGAAATAAAGATATTTTTAGCTTCCCTTACATTATCATATTTCGTTTGACTTATAGTAGTATAATATAAGTATAAAAACTAGAAGATGATTACTATGAAATTTACTAAACGTATACTCATCATGACTGCTTTAGCCGTGACTGCTGTAGTGTCCACAGGATTTGCTTACGATTATGTATGCAATAATTCTCAGTACAATTGCAATACTAGCACGCAATACAACTGCAATAACAATGTTAACTATGCACCATGTAACAATAACAACCAAAACTATTGCGGTCCAAATTCTAATACTAGAGGATGCGGCGGATATAGAAGATAATATGGTAAATACGAGGTCCAAATTCTAATACTAGAGGATGCGGCGGATATAGAAGATAATATGGTAAATACGATAAAGGCCTATAGTACTAAACATGTACTATAGGCTTTTGTCATATACTTTCAGAAGATAAGAAAGATATTAAAATAGTAACTGTTAACATATTTGACTACTTATGCCCCACCAACCGATAGCTCATATCCACCAGCATTTTAAATTTCTCTATATCTTCATATCCTTCAATATCCACCGAGATCCAGTGTTGTTTATTCATATGATACGCAGGGTAAATTCCACTTTCACGAATTAGGGTAGGAATTAAATCAGGTTCACATTTTAGGTTAACCGCATCTATAGGTTCATTTGTATCTAAACCTACTTTATGCCCTGTAATAGTAAATATACCAGCAAACCATTTTTGATTATCTCTACGTCGGATTACTACATAGTCAGGATATTTTTCCCATGGATAATCGATATCACAGATGTATTCTTGTTGTAGATATTTAAGGAGGTCATTACGTTTCATAATTATTTACTGCTTTTTTGGAAATAAAGTCATATCAAATACACCTTTTGGTACAGCTGACATACCTGCTAAACTTTTTGAGTATTTGTCTTTATCATTTGCATTATCTACGTATTGGACCACATCACGCAAGTCTTTTGACGGTACTTTATAATCTAAATCTGCCATGATAAAGTGCGTATACAAGTACTTATCATCATATAAGGATTGAATGTACATTCTAGATGTGGATCGTTCTACTTCCATATAAATAGCTGGGGTAGCATCATTCCAAACGGTTGCATATTGAATAGGTCTATACTCAGAGTAAGGCTTATACATAGCAAAGTATTGTATCAATTTAGCATTTATTGTA
>QWCF01004242.1_pt1 | contig 12105 bp, 15 predicted proteins | sample 1972521 | NCBI WGS metagenome assembly QWCF01 (sample SAMN09866715, study PRJNA288562) | Human oral metagenome isolate term4_saliva, whole genome shotgun sequencing...
GATAATTCCGGGCATAAGTGCCAATACATACGCACCACCGATAACCATCAGTAATATTTGTGGATGCGCCCACCGCCTCAGCGCAGGTATGCGGTTGAGAATAAAAGATGCAGCCACGGCGCCCATAGTTCCCATAAACATACCAATACCGTAAACCTCTTGCCCTAGCCCCAAGTAAGCAATTCTCCCTAGAAGCAGGAAAAGGGTTGAGGCACCCCACATATTGAGGAGGGCGGCGAAGACAAGTTCGCGTCTAAAATATGCACTAGAAGCTATATATACTAGTCCAAACCTTAAATCATGAAGTATATGCGTTTTTTGGAATACTTCGGAGCCCTCCGAGGGTCGGGTGGCGAAAGACCCAGCGGGCAGCATAAAAGTGAGCACTAAAGACAGAATAAATGACACCAGATTGACGATGATTGAAAGCTCTAGGGCATTCGCAAAATTCTGCATGAGAATCATGGTTCCCACGAGGGGGCTCATAGCACGGGATAGTTCTCCCACCATCGAATAGGTGCTATTGTATTTTTCAAATTCTCGATTTCCAAGAATCTCAGGAATAATAGCGCGGCTTGTGGGACTGTACGCAGTCGCGGCTAAAGACATGAGAGCCGAAAGAATAATCAGTATATAAACGATAAATTCTCCGCGTGCTGACGATAAAAGAATAAGAGCGCACAGGCAGCAGAGGCTATTAAAAATATCGTAGAAAATCAGCAGGGATTTTTTCTTAAACCTGTCAATGACAACAAATCCAAGAATGCTGGCGAGGAATATGCCCGCACCACTACACGCATTCATCACCCCAACCATCTGCTGACCGGCGTGCTGGCTGATATACCAGGTCACCACAATGGTGTAGGCGACGGTGCCTATGCGTGAAAGCGCCGTCGCCGGGATGAGATAGTACGCTTTACTGCACCTCGCCACGTTCCGCAAAACCTCAGAGCAGAAGACTAGATGCTCGATCCACTACTGCTGCTAGAGCCTGAACCTACCTGGCTGCGAAAGGCTGCGGCAAACCCGCCAATAACCCAGTGCCCGTTTTCATACTTCCCTGTTATATCCACGTCGAGCGTGGTGCTGCGGGAGCTTGAGGGAACATCAGCATCCCTTCCTGAGGTGGCGATAAAGCTGCCCAACCCTATGGTGAATCGGGAAGGCCAAGTGTATTCTCCGCCGGATTCCTTGGGCTTCGGCGTGGTGAGGTTGGCCGTCACCTTAGGTTCTTCAAACCAGATCGTTGAAAACTGGTACGAGGACGACTTAACGGAGCTTTTATCTGTATCATTCAACGCGGTCTGCTCGATCAGGCTGTCGTCACCGCTCTCCATCATGTACTGGGTCGCTGCAGTATAGAACGCGATGCTGGAATACAGCCCTGCCACCGAGTTTTCGTCGGCGTTCTTAGGTTTGATGGGTTTGGGCACGTTCTTCGCGCGTTCGGTGCGGGTCGCCTTACGGTACTCCCCCGCCGAGGTATCGTATTCGTCGATCTTCGCTTCGCCGCTGAAATCGCTGCGGTAGCTTGCCGTAGCATCCGTTGGGAGCGGTTTCACGCTGCCAGCGTTGGATGCGCATCCAACAAAAGCGAGCGCGGAACCTGCGCCCAGCACGCCTAGGGCGGTTCTGCGGGATACAAACGACTGTGTCATTGGAAAGACCTTTCATCGATGGCGACTATTGTTCTAACACTATTATCCCGGATACTCACGGCCAGTACTATCCCCTGGAATTAGGCACTCAGATTGCCCGCCGAGCCGAAGCTAGAAGACAAATCGGTATTGGTGGGAATATCGATCAGCAGCCAGCGTCCGTTGTTATATCGTGCCTTAAACTCTCCGTCGTGAACGTCTTTCTTTGCCTCGCTGGGAATGTCTACCGCAGTGCCCTCATACACTACAAAATTACCTGTTGAGAATGTGGTCGTTGCCGCCCATGTGTAGACGTCGCCGTTCTGAGTGGGAGTCGGGTCTTTGAGCGTAAACGTCATTTTAGGGTCTTCAAACCACATATTTTCAAGCTCTTTCACACTGCTTTCCTCAAAGGCTTCGGCTCCGTTTATTCCTCCCACAAAGGTAATTTCTTTGAAGGGAGAGAAATCGTTAGTCATAATTCCGTAGGTGAAGGCTGCCCCAAGAAATCCAAACAGGGAGTAGAGCCCGGCGGAACTTTTCTCGGTCATCTCGGCGGTTTTCACCGGTTTCGGCACGTTCTTCGCACGTTGGGTACGAGTTGCGCGCACGTATTCTCCTGCGGAGGTGTCGTAGCTGTTGAACGTGACCTCACCCGAATAGTCGGCACGGTAGCTCGCGGATGCGTCCGCCGAGAGCGGCTGCACGCGGGAGGCGCATCCGGCAAGGGCGAGCGCGGAACCGGCACCTAGCACGCCGAGGGCAGCTCTGCGGGATATGAACGAGGAAGTCATGCGGGTACCTTTCTCATGGAAGCGGAAAATACGGCGTCGTTACCGGTATTTTCGTTCGGGGAGTGATGTTACCGTGACGGGCGTATCCTCTATTATCCCGGAGTAGAGCCGCAGTACAGGTAATTATGACACTCCTGCCACAGCAACAAGCCCCGCAGACATAGATTAAGCCCGCAGAAACGCACGTGTTTCTGCGGGCTTGTCCCATATTTACGTCCGATGCGGTTCAGCATTTCCCAGGTACCATCTTTATAGGTACCCGTAAAGGTATATGGCATTTCCTGATGCCGCGATTTCTCAGGGATATCTATCGCCTGACCATCTCGAACCATAAAGCTGCCCAGATTTATCGATAACTTTCCTTCCCAGGTATAGTTGTCGCCCTCAATCTTGGGCTGCGGAGTATCGAGAGAAGCTTTGACAGTGAAGTCCTCAGACCAAGACTTATCTGGTGCCCCAGAAGATTTCATCTGTTCTTCAAGCGTTGAGACTTGTTCTTTGTTTTTAATATTGCTCTCCTTAAGAGCGCTGCCATCTGCAGTCATAGAGATATACTGCATACCAGCAACAAGAAAGGCAATATTCTGGTAGAAGCCCTCCACCGATTTATCATTCAGGTTATCGGGTTTAATAGGTTTCGGAACGTTTTTTGCGGGATGCTCACGGGTTGCGGGCTCATAGTTCCCGGCGGAAGTATCAAACTTCTCGAACTTGACCTCGCCGCTGTAATCATCACGCTTCGACGAATCAGAACCGCCGCCGCCATTAGAATTACTGGTTGAGCACGCGGCAAGAGCAGCCGCCGCGGAACCGGCGCCGATCACACCAAGAGCGGAACGGCGAGAAATAACGTACTGATCAGACATAATATTTCCTTTCTGTTCAGACCTTCTGCTTTATGATGTTAGAGTCCGAATCCGCCCAGACCGGAACCAGTGGACGACCCGCTGCCAGCGCCAGGGGACGCGGATTTACTTGTCTCAATGCTGATTTTCCACTTACCATCCTGATAGGTACCAATAAATATCGCCGCCTCTTCACTGATACGCTGATCTTGGGGAACATCATGCGCCTGGCGACTATATACATAAAAATTTCCGCGGTCTACAATTATTTTGCCATTCCAGTTGTATTTATCGCCCTCGATCGTCGGTTGAGGGGTATCCAAAGAGATTTTGAACTTGACATCGGTCCAGTTTTTCTCAGTGTAATCCTCTTTTATATATGTTTTTATAGTCTGCGCGAGAGAGTCCTTATAATCGAAGTTGGTTTCTAATAACGGATCGACGTTCCATGTTCCCCCCAAGTACTGGATTGCAGCCATGATGAACCCAATGTTGGCGTAACATTCGTAATCGTGAAACCCCTTAGCGCCTTTATTTCTTTGCCTCCGGTGTAGGTACAGGCGTGGGGGTTAGGTCTTCTACACGCATCCTAAAATGCGAGAAAAGATCAGTTCTTTCGGGGGCTCCCACGATCTTTTCGGGAACGCTCACCTTACACCACCAGCGGCCGTCACGATGCACCGCGGTGAAGGTGGTCTGGGCAACTTCGTACCGTTTCGCGAGAGAAAGGTTTACGGTCTCTTTCTCGCCCACCTGAAAGGTTCCGTAATCGAGGGTGGTCTTTCCTTCCCAGGTATAGGTATCGCCCTTAATAGTTGGTTCGGAGGTTTTGAGGGTTACTGTGGCTGCGGGGTTATCGAACCAGACGCGCCCTTCACGCATTAAAGAGAACGCTTTTTCGTCTTTTTCGCCACGCATGACGCTATGTCCCGGCTCTGCGGCGGCGCTTTCGTCATAAAGTCGGGTGTTGCCGGTGGTGTTCATATATTGGAGGGCGGCGGAAATATAGGCGATCGTATTGTAAAGCCCCTGCACAGATTTATCGTTCATATGCTCGGGTCTGATGGGCACAGGCACGTTCTGAGCCGGGTGATCACGAGTCGCGGGTTTAAAGGCTCCCGCAGACTCATCATATGTATCGAATTTAACCTCACCCGCAAAGTCGGTGCGGGTTTCATCAGAGTTTGTGGCAGATCCTTGGTTTCTTGATAGGCAGGAGGCAATAAATCCCGCTGAGCCTATGCCCAACAGCGCGAGTGCGGAGCGGCGGGGAAAACGACGGGAGGTGTGGGAGGGCATCGAAATGGTGTCCTTTCAGCGCCTTTTACCCGTGCATCAAGGCGCAAACTGTGGTTGGATGTATTCCCATTGTGTACATGATGTAGAAATTCATGCGAGGTTTAAGTGTTCCCTGAGCAAAGATTCAGCTAAGAGCGCGGAAAACCCGCAAGAACGCCATGCTTCCTGCGGGTTTTCTTTAAGTAGGAACCTACACTCGGTTCTCCTAGACGAGCTTGTGCGGTATTGCTACTGTGCCCCGCCGTTTCCGGATGTGCCTTCCCCGGCTCCTTCCTGCGGAGCCTGCTGCTGCGGGGTTTGCTCCTGGTTCTGTCCCTGCTGCTGATTCTGGGAGCCACCCTGAGCGTCTGAAGAACCTCCGCTGCTTTGCTGAGGATAGGACAACCACCAGGTACCGTCTTTATAGATTCCTTTGAAGACCGCAGGCGCTTCTTCTGTCATCTTCTCTTTAGGGACATCTATAGCCTGACCCCCTATCACGACGAAGGAGCCGTTGGTAGCCTTCATCTTTCCGTTCCAGGTATAGGTGTCACCGTCAGTCTTGGGTTGCGGGGAATCCAGAATAGCAGTCAGCTTATGGTCCTCAGCCCAGGTTTTTTGCTTTTTCCGTTCTTCAACAGCTTGTTGAACCTGATCGGCAGGGAGCTTATTCCCCTGAGGATCAAGAGCAACTTCCATAAATGGGGCAGGATCATTGGCGTTATTAAAGTACTGCCATGACGCAACCATGTACCCGATAGCCGCATAGAAACCAGCGACGGATTTCTCACCCATCTGCTCTGGTTTGAGGGGCTTAGGGAAGTTCTTCGGGGGCTGTTCCTTGGTGCCGGGCTCGTACTTACCTGCAGAGGTGTCGTAGTTGTCGAATTTCACCTCGCCGCTATAGTCCTTTTGGTCTTGGCCACCGGATGCGGAGGAGCCTGACCCGCCAGCATTATTTGCCCCGGAACAGGCAGCAAGAGCCACCGCTGCAGAACCGGCGCCAAGGAACCCAAGCGCGGAACGGCGAGAGATATTCAATGAAGACATGCTAGTCCTTTCGGAACCCAAGCCCTGACACTCGGGTGGTATCGATCATCGGAGGTACAGCATACGCATATACTTGCTACCCATCACGATAACGAGAAATGAATACTCTCACCGTAAAATTTCGCTAGATGCCAAACAGCGAACCGGAGCTCGATGAGCTTCCGGATGTTGAAGTGGGCTCTGGGTCTGTCATACGCCACTGACCGTCCTTATAGGTTCCCTTGAACGTAACGTCTTGACTCTGTTCCTTGTTCAGTTCCCGGCCCATGCCCCCACGACCACCCATACCGCCGATTTTTATGGTAACGCTTCCATCCCAGGTATAGGTGTCGCCGTCCATCTTCGGCTGCGGGGTCTTGAGGCTACTGGTAATTTTCATGTCATAAAACCACACGACTCCCCCGGTGCCCATCTGCTTAAGCTGCTCAAATTGCGGCGCAGGCACCTTCTGTCCGGTGTTGTCTACCATAACCTCCATCAGGGGTTCGAGGTCAAAAGACTCGAAGAAGTACTGCATGGATGCAAAAAGGTAGCCGATAGACGAGTAAAAACCTGCCGCTGACTTTTCGTTAGCGTTATCCGGCTTCTTCGGCTTCGGCACATTTTCGGCGGGGTGATCCTTGGTTGCGGGCTTGTATTCTCCCGCAGAAGTGTCAAAGTTATCGAACTTGATCTCGCCGCTAAAGTCGGTGCGCTCGCTTTGGGAACTGACACCGTTAACGCCTCCAGAGCACGCGGCAAGCGCCACGGTCGCAGAGGCAGCACCCGCCAAACCAAACGCGGTGCGACGTGAGAGACGATACGCATGTGTGTTCATGATATGTGTTTCCTTTCAGCGCTCAGGCTCATGCTGAAACCTGGGCGCATATGCAGATGCAATTAGCAGGTCTTAAATAAATTTAGAAACCGAAAAGTGACCCGGAGCTCGATGAGCTTCCGGATGTTGAAGTGGCCTCTGGGTCTGTCATACGCCACTGACCGTCCTTATAGGTTCCCTTGATAGTTATATCGCTTGTTTGATCTTTACCCGCCTGCTGTGCAGCATCAACACTGCTCCCGATCCCATCATATTTAATGGTGCCTTTTGCATCCCATGTGTACGTATCACCATCGGCTTTAGGCTGAGGAGTCTTCAAGGAGATCACGACTTTAGGATTAACGACCCATGCGAGGTTGGAGGATTTCATCTGTTTAAACTGGTCATAATTTCCTTGTGAATCCCCCAGAACTTCAATTAGTGGTTCGGGCTCTAGGTCCTCCAACAGGTACTGCATTGCAGCCGCGAGATAGCCGATCGCCGCATAGAACCCTGCCGCAGATTTTTCATTCATCTGAGAAGGTTTAACGGGTTTAGGCACATTTTGGGCAGGTTTGTCTTTGGTTGCTGGTTCATAATTCCCAGAGCGTTCGAAGCTGTCAAACTTCACTTCTCCGCTGTAATCTTTTCCATCTCCATTAGAGCACGCGGCAAGCGCCACGGTCGCAGAGGCAGCACCCGCCAAACCAAACGCGGTGCGACGTGAGACATGTAGAGCGGACATTCTTTTTCCTTTCATGGTGCGGACTTCTTAGCCCGAATATCTGTGTGGTGTTTCTAGAGTGAAAATTCTTGAGACGATCCAGATCCTGACGAACCCGAGGAGCTGCCGTAGATAGCCCACCAGCGCCCTTCCGTATAGGTTCCGCGGTAGAGGGTATCTGATGTCTCTGTCTCAGACTCTCGGCTTACTCCACTCGGCCCGTAAAAGGTACCCAACGAAAACGATATTGTTCCCTCCCAGGTGGCACTCGTACCGTTCATCGTCGGTTCCGGACTCTTGAGAATCGCCTTAAATTTGGGGCCACCAAACCATGATTTACTGCTCGTGGTTTGTTGTTTCAGCTGGTTAAATTTAGATTCCAGGACATCTTTGTATTCTGGTGGAAACGCATCCGCTACAAGGCTAAAGTCCAGTGTTTCCATGGCGTACTGCATGGCTGCCGTCGTATAGCCAATCGCCGCATAAAATCCTGCCGCCGACTTAGGCGCCCGCAGAGGTATCGAAACTCGTGAAGCGAACCTCGCCTGCATAATTGCTGGAACTGGACGAAGAACTTGAACTGGAACTAGATGGAGAGTTGGAACTAGAGCTGGATGCGGTTGCCCCCGCACTCTGCTGCTCGGATGCGATTCCTCTCACTTTCGGGGCGCAGGCGCTCAGCACCATCGCCGAGCCCACCGCACCGGCTGCTGCAAGAGCGGTTCGGCGCGAAAAATCATAGGATCTTTCTGACATATTTCATTCCTTTCGGCGTCTTAATCGTCAACGATTAAGACCCCTGTGATGTGGCACACCCAAGAATCAGCACCGAGCGCATCCCTTCCAAGCACGGTACAACGCTATGGTGTAGCTGTAGAGCTCTGTGAGGCTACGGTCTTTGACCGAGTTTCAACGCTCCAGCGCCCGTTGGTATATGTTCCTTTGAAAACCATATCTTCGGTATTGCTTTTTTGCCGTTCCGTTAGGTCGTTTACCTGCCCACGATCGACACGGTAGTTCCCGAACTCCATAGAAAACTTCCCTTCCCACGTATATGTATCACCTTCCATCGCGGGCTGCGCGGTATTCAGGGAGATAGTGACGCGCGGGTTCTCATACCAGTTTTGCCCCTCCCTCATGCGTGCCAGTATTTGCTCATTTGAGGAATTATGAACATAGTGTTTCTCGTCCTCGGTGAGCGCACTGTCATCGTAGGGACCGGTGTCACCGGTGGCGAACATATACTGCATAGCGGCGGCGATATAGGCTAGGCTCGCGTAAAATCCAGCAACGGACTTTTCATCTGCATTCTCAGGTTTGATAGGTTTGGGGACGTTCTTGGGAGGGGTGTCTCGTGTGGCGGCTTCAAAACTACCAGCGGAATTATCGTACTTATCGAGTTTGACTTCTCCAGCATAGTCACTGCGTTCATTCGAGCATGAAGCAACCGTAAAAAGCACCGCACCGGCACCCGCAGCACCCAGCGCGGAACGACGTGTTAGCGCATATTCCACCGTGATTCCCCTTTCGCGCGGCATCAAAATGCGGGAAGTCCCTTCATTATCCACCTTAAGTAGAGGTTTATAGCAGATTTCAGCGGTATGCGCTCTGTGAGATTTCGCTCGATTCTGCCAGAGTATAAAGCGGGAGTGGTGCTTCGCAGACCGATCTTGACCTTCACGTATTTTCATAGAAAAACCCATAAAACAACGAGGTTTTTACGCTCCGCAACGAAGAAACAGGAGAAGTTATCCACAGGCATACCGGTACTTTTTTATGCAACTTTTATTGCTTTCTAACGAAAGGACGTTCTTCTGCACACTGCGCTGAGTACCATAGAAGAGTATGTTCCGACATGACGAGAGGATATCTCATGGCTGAAATCCCTACTTCCGAACCCCAAGTTGGTGCCCCGCCGGTCGTAACTCAAGCACCGCCTAAACTTAACCAAGCGGGAGCTATCGACCTTGTAAAACGGGAAACGCGTGCCCCTGAGGTTGCAACTATCAGTCATGAAGCAGACGAACTGGCTATCACTCTCAACAACACCGATCTGAAGTCGCCTTCACTTCTCGATACCCTCGAAAATACGATTTCAAGCTACGGTTCCGATACCTTCAACGGCATCGACATGGTTACCCAGCGCCTGCTCAATATGCAAGAGCTTGAGCTTGCGCCGGACTCCCCACAAACCAAAGCATCTCAAAACCTGGCGGAACTGCGTGCACAAATCAACTCGCTGGATTACAGCGCGATTGACGGTACCCCCGGTAAACGCGGCATCGCAAAACGCCTGATAGGGCGCGGCAAAAGCAAAATCGAGAAATTCTTCTACCAGTACGCCAGCGTCAACAGAAATATTGAAGGCATCAGCAAAAAACTGAAAAAATCCACCGATGCACTCGTCATGCAGCAGGCGGAACTCGTGAAACTGCGCGAGAAACTTCAGGAAGGCATGACGGATTTGAACGAGAAGATCGCAGTTCTTCAACAGTTCTCCGATATGGTGCGTGCCGCCGCCGAAGAAACTCGTCTTGAAGGAGATGAAGAAACCGCGCGCATCTACACCGAGAAGGTTCTGTATGTGACCGAACAGCGCATCAGCGATCTGCTCACTAAACTTGAAATTGCCGGGCAGGCGTACCTGACAAGCGATGTTGTCTCCAGCAACGGCAAAGAGCTCATTCGCGGTATCCGCCGCGCCGAAGACACCACCCTATGGGCATACAAAATGACCGCCTATATCGCCCGTTCCTTAGGCATGCAGGAAGCGGTTCTGCAGCAGCTTGGCGCTTTGAAGCAGACCACCGAGAACGGACCACCGAAAACGCTATTATGCGCAATGCCGATATGCTGTCTTCGCAGGCTACGCGCATCCAGCAGATGGCATCCCAACCCGCAATCGACCCGCAGGTTTTGGCGCAGGCACATGGAAAAGTACTTCAAGCGCTCGACGAAGTTTCCGCATTCCGCCAGGGAGCGGTAGAAGCATTCGCCCAGTCGAACCAGATGCTGCGCGAACTGACGGCAGAATCTCTTGAGCGCGTTACACGAAGGAATAATGCCCCCGAATCCCCTGCACACGCCAGCGGAACTCCCACAAACCGCGCACTCACCCAGAATTAGAGGCACCCGTGGGCGTTATCAAACGGTTTTTCGGTGTGCCGGACGATTCCCCGATCCGCTCCCAACAAGAAAGCGTCACGGATGCCCCGGCGCAGGAGTACGCCTCGGCTCATTCTTCTGCCCCGGAGCCCACGCACCTGCGCCAGTCCCAGCATGTGTTGGATGATGCCTCGCATTATTTGGCGGATTTTGCCGTGTCTGTACCCCCGCGCGCACTCGTACCCGCCTTCGAGATGGTCGAAACCTACCGCAAAATAACGGCAGAAACGGGCAGTGATACCCGCGCAACCCTGCCCTCAACGACGGAATACACACTCCAGACGGCGCTAACCACCTATGTACCGAATCTGTTGACTGTCTATACCCGCACGCACAACCCCACCCCGGAGCAGACCTCCGAGCTGGTGCAGGCTCTTACTGATGCAAATCAGGAATTCGTCACAGCGCTTAACCTTGTGCGGGCAGATAACAGCCTTGAACTTGAAACGCACACCCTGTTTATGCGCAAGAGAATGGCGGTATAAATGGAACTGAGCATTGGTCAGAACGTCAATCTTACCCAGGAAGCACCCGATCTTGACCACGTGCTGGTAGGACTGCGGTGGCGCACCGACGAACCGCTTCTACGTGAATCTCTGGAGGCAGGGGTACTTCTCACCTCGAACGGCAAACTAGTTTCGCGGCAAGACTTTGTATTTGCTCACCAGGTCTTAGACCGTGCGGGCAGTGTTCGCCGCCGCGAGCTCATGGGCGACGATCAGGTGCAGTTCGATCTGCACCTTCCCACTGTGCCCCAAGACGTAGATTCCCTGGAGGTTGTGCTCTTCACAAACGGGGAAAGTACCGTGCGGCTCAACCGTGCCAGCGGGATTCGGGCACGCATGATAAATCCCGCCACCGGAAAAACAATGTTCCGTGCCCCACTCGTGCAGGTAGGTCGCAGCGCGGCGGTACGGCTGATGCAGGTGTACCAGCACCGCGGCGAGTGGAAAGTGCGGGCTGTGTGCGATGAATGGCATAGTGTTTCCGCCATGCTTCAAGGGTTCGGGTTATGAGTCGCTACAGTTTTATCACTGCCTACATAGCGGATCCTGAGCCGAAAGCACGTCCTCAAGCATCCCCCTCTGCTGCCGCAGCAACAACAAACCGGGGGCCGCAGTCTGCAGATATTCCCTCTGACCAGCAAGGGCACCAGAGGGCGCAGCATACTCAGCGGAGTATAAGCCGCCAGGCGAACCGAGCGACGGGCGCATCCGGGACAGCGCAGCCGATGCAGCACCGGCAGATTAAGCCCCCAAATATGAGCAAATCTCGCGGGACGGCAACCTACACCCCGGAATCGGCTGAATCTTGGCAGCATTCTCAACCCGCAGACACGGCAAAAACCATAACTCCCCCATCCGAACACCTGCGTGAACCGCACTGGTGGGGTCACATCCCCAATATCGCCGACGCTCACCCGAGCGAACGTCTCTTTATGCTCGATGCGGTACAAGCCGCCGTAGGAGAACTGCGTATTACTGGAACCGATATGACTGCATTCCTACTGAACTGGGGTGGTGAAAGTATTATGCTGTCGGGTTCATCCGCTCCCCCAACTGATGCTGCCTCTCGGATGACCCGAATATCGCTCAACGCAGCAGGCACAGTTTTGACAATTCCCCCCAAATCTTTGACGCTACTACGATCTTTAAAACTGATCGGCAGGAACCTTCAGCTCACTAATCCCGATATGCGCATAACCCGGGATTTAGGGGAGGGTACGCTAATATTAAGTGAGGATGGTTACGTTACCTGTGCCATCGCCCTTCTCAGCGAATATCAACACCATAAATAGAAAGGAAAATATAGTGGC
>QWCF01001597.1_pt1 | contig 12080 bp, 11 predicted proteins | sample 1972521 | NCBI WGS metagenome assembly QWCF01 (sample SAMN09866715, study PRJNA288562) | Human oral metagenome isolate term4_saliva, whole genome shotgun sequencing...
AATAGAGAAACCAAGCATCAAGTTGAGAGCATCGTCTATAAAGCAATGGATATACAGAGCTTAGAGTGGGATGATGATTTTGAGGTGCCTAGTTATGATGCAGAGGAAGAATACGACTATGATGAGGTTGAATGGGATGATGACTTCGACATCGAAACAGATGGCGATGATGATACTGATATAGAAATAGACTGGAACGAGGAGTAATAGATGCTTACATTCAAATTAGATAAAGTTTGCGATAAGACTGCGGCTAGAGCAGGAGAGATTACAACTGACCATGGGATAATCAAGACGCCTATTTTTATGCCAGTGGGTACTGTGGGGAGCGTCAAAGCTGTCCATATGCCTGAACTTAAGAATGACATTAAAGCCCAAATTATCCTCGGGAATACATACCATCTCTATTTACGTCCAGGATTGGAAACCTTAGAGATGGCAGGTGGTCTGCATAAGTTTAATAGTTGGGATGGACCTATTCTAACAGATAGTGGAGGTTATCAGGTCTTTAGCCTTTCGGATAGTCGTAAGATAACAGAAGAAGGGGTAACCTTTCGTTCTCATATAGATGGCTCTAAGCATTTGTTTACTCCTGAGAGGGTAATGGATATTGAGCGTACTATTGGGGCTGATATTATCATGGCTTTTGATGAATGTTGTCCCGGTGATGCAGACTTCAAGTATGCAGAGAGGTCTTTGGCTCTTACTGAGCGTTGGCTTGACCGCTGTGTAAAGCGTGTGCGAGAAACGGATCCTAAGTATGGCTATCATCAGAGTTTGTTTCCTATCGTTCAAGGTTGCGTTTATCCAGAATTAAGAAGTAGAGCTGCTGAGCGTGTTGCTGAGATAGGTGCAGAAGGTAATGCTATTGGAGGACTTGCTGTGGGTGAGCCTACAGAGAAAATGTATGAAATGGTTGAGCTAACTAATAGCATATTACCTAAGGATAAGCCCCGTTACCTAATGGGAGTAGGAACGCCAATAAATCTACTTGAAAATATAGCTAGAGGAGTTGATATGTTTGACTGTATTATGCCTACACGTAATGGGCGTAATGGTCAGCTTTTTACAAGCCGAGGTACAATCAATATCCGTAATGCTAAATGGGCTAGATGCTTTGAGCCTATTGATGTAGAAGGTTATTCTTTTGTTGACAGTCAATATACTTTGGCATACCTGCATCATTTGATTAAGGCAGATGAAATATTAGGTCTCCAAATAGCATCAATACATAATCTAGCCTTCTATTTGCGTCTAGTAACAGAGGCTAGAGAACATATCTTGGCGGGTGATTTCGCCGAATGGAAGACGCGTATGGTTAGACAAATGGATAATCGTCTCTAAGATACTCCTTTCTAAGACGTAATCATGGAAGAGGTAAACATTGGGCAAGAGGAGGAAATACAGCTTGTAGAAGAGTCTACTCCAGCTATAGAGAGTACCCCTAAAAAAAAAGTCTACAAACCTATAATCGGAATTGTAGACAGGTATATCATACGTACCTTCTTAGGAACTTATTTCTTTTCAATATTACTGATTATATCAGTTTCGATTGTATTTGATATAAATGAAAAGATTGATGATTTCTTGAAGCCTGAGGTTTCTCTCTATGAAATTGTATTCCATTATTATCTGAACTTTGTTCCTTATTATGCGAACATGTTCAGTCCGCTCTTTGTCTTCATTTCTGTGATATTCTTCACAAGTAAGCTTGCTGATAATAGTGAAGTTATTGCTATGTTAGCTAGTGGAATGAGCTTTAAGAGATTACTGCGTCCCTATTTGCTCTCGGCAGCCGTCATTAGCTTACTTTCGTTTATCTTGAATAACTATGTTATTCCTCCAGGAAATAAGACTAGACATGATTTTGAGAATGCATATATCAAGAATAAGCGGACAGAATTTGCTGAAGGCGTACAACTTGAAGTAAAGCCTAATACGATTTTTTCAATTCAGTCTTATACACGAAGTAGCAAGACTGCGTATCAGGTTGCACTAGATTCATTTCATAAGGAAGACCTTTCTTGTCGTTTGACAGCAGAGTCCGCAGTATATGATACTCTGGGCAAGTGGCAATTCATTAACTATAGAGAACGTCGTTTTACCAAGTATAAAGAGATACTTAAGACAGGTGCAACTTTAGATACAGTCTTGGGCGTAGATCCTGAGGATTTTTTGATTACAGCTAAAGATGTGGAAACATTGACTAGCCCTCAGATCAGGTCGTATATTTCTAAACAAAAAATGCGTGGTGTGGGGAATGTCCAACTCTTTGAGATTGAATATCACAAGCGTTTTGCATCAGTTTTTTCCGCATTCATTCTAACCTTTATAGGTGCAGTATTATCGTCTAAAAAGGTCAAGAATGGTATGGGGATTAACATTGCGATTGGTCTAGGATTGAGTTTTGGTTATATATTATTTATGACTATTACGTCAACCTTTGCAATTAATGGACTTTTGCCAGCATGGGTAGCCGCATGGCTTCCAAACCTTATTTTTGTGATAATTGCAATGGCTCTTTGGAGAAAGGCGCCCCAGTAATCTATATTTTGTTACGCTAAGAAAATATGGCAAATAAAAAAATAAGTGCTCCGAAACAAATACTCATAAAGAACAAGAAAGCTTCTTTCGATTATGAGTTTATGGATGTATATACGGCTGGAGTTGTCTTAGTTGGAACTGAGATTAAGTCATTAAGGCTGGGTAAGGCTAGCCTTGTGGATAGCTATTGTTATCTACATAAAGGAGAGCTTTGGATGAAGAATGCCAATATCTCTGAATATTTCTATGGTTCCTACAACAATCATAATGCACGTAGAGAACGTAAGCTCCTTTTAAATAAGAAAGAATTGCGTCAGCTCGAAGACTATGTCAAAACTCCGGGGGTGACGATTGTCCCAACAAAGATGTTTATCAACGAGCGTGGTTATGCTAAAGTCGGGATAGCTGCAGCTAGAGGGAAAAAACAATTTGACAAGCGCGCTTCTCTAAGAGAACGAGACGATAAGCGTGCGATGGATAGAGCAATGAAGCGTTAGAGTAATTATATGGCAACAGGAAAACTAATTCTTACTACGATTTCAGGCTACGATAAGCCTGGTGTGACAGCTTCGTTAACAGGTATTCTAGCTGAGAATGATGCGTATATTCTAGATATTGGACAAGCTGATATTCATAACAACTTAAACTTAGGAATTCTTTTTCAAACAACAGAAGAAAAGTCTGGAGATATACTTAAAGAATTACTATTTAAGAGCTATGAATTGAACGTTAAGATCCGATTTACCCCCATTACTGAGGAAGAGTATATGGAGTGGGTTAGTCTACAAGGACGCAATCGTTATATCATAACCCTAGTAGCACGACGTATTACAGCCCAAATGATTGCTGGTGTTTCTGATGCAAGTGCTAAACAAGGACTCAATATTGATGACATTAAGCGTTTAACGGGTCGTATTTCACTTAATGATGAAGAAAATGGACCTTTAGCAAGCGTTGAGTTCTCAATGAGAGGTACGCCAAAAGATGTAGCCGAACTACAACGTACTTTTGTAGAACTTTCAGCCCAGCATTCGGTTGATATTTCTTTTCAAAGAGAAAGTATGTATCGTCGTACTCGTCGCTTGATATGCTTTGATATGGATTCGACTCTTATCCAAACGGAAGTAATCGATGAATTGGCAGAGCGTGCTGGTGTTGGTGCAGAGGTGCGGGCAATCACAGAAAGTGCTATGCGAGGGGAAATCGACTTTACTGAGAGTTTTCGTCAGCGTGTAGCTCTACTTAAGGGATTAGATGTTTCTGTTATGCAAGATATTGCTGAGCATCTCCCAATGACAGAGGGTGTAGAACGTTTAATGAAAGTCCTTAAGCTCGTTGGTTTCAAGATTGCTATTTTATCGGGAGGATTTACATTCTTCGGGAATTACTTGAAGCAGAAGTTTGGTATCGATTATGTTTATGCCAACGACTTAGAGGTGGAAGATGGTAAGCTTACGGGACGCTATCTAGGAGATGTTGTAGATGGTAAGCGTAAGGCAGAATTGCTTAGACTTATAGCTCAAGTGGAAGGTGTAGATTTACAACAGACTGTAGCCGTTGGTGATGGTGCTAATGACCTTCCAATGCTTGGTATTGCAGGCTTGGGTATTGCTTTTCATGCTAAACCTAAGGTAAAAGCCAATGCGAAGCAAAGTATCAATACTGTAGGTCTTGACGGTCTACTTTATTTCCTAGGCTACAAGGATTCATTACTAGATTTCTAAATATTTGATGAGTTATGCTTAGACATGTAGTACTATTCAAGTTAAAGCCTTTTGATAACGAAGAGGATAAACTGAGACAGTTGAACTTGATAAAGTCCGAATTAGAGGCATTGCAGAGTCTTATTCCTGCGATCAATTTCATGAGAGTGTATATCAATGAAAACCCTGCAGAGGACTTTGATTTCATGTTGGAGACAGAAGTTGCTTCTATTGAAGAGCTTCCTAAATATGCAGAGCATCCAGAACATATCCGCGTTGCCACTCAGTATATAAAGCCGTATGCAGAGAAGCGTGCTTGTGTAGACTTCACCATATAGAGTTAGATTTAATAAACAATAAGATGAAAAGAATAGCAATGACTATGCTAGGGCTCGTTGCTCTAGCTTCAACAACACTAAAAGCCCAAGATAAGAGTTGGAATTTTCGTGTAGGTGCAGGCGTAAATGTATCTCAGATATCGAACTATCTACCAGGTCAACCTCATTGGGGATTGCGTGTATCTGGGCAAGTGCTAAAGAACTTTGGCAATACTGGCTTTGGTGTACTTTCGGGGCTTGAATTTACAAATAAAGGAGAGCAATGGGGGAATAGAGGCGTAAGCTTAAATAGTTTACAGATACCTCTATTTGCATCGTATCACTTTAATCTGAATACAGATAATCGTGTTTACGTAGAAGCTGGTCCTTATTTTAATTATGTACTTTCTGGTAAGTCTGGAGATAAGGATATCTTCAGTCCATCTAGAAATGATTCAAGTTTCGAAAGTCAAGGATACGGTATTGGGGTAAATCTAGGTTACAACTATCGTAATTTATTGGTTCGCTTTGGTTATGAGCATAGTTTGTCTTCTGTCCTCAAATCAAAGGCAAAAGGAGCTCTATCAAACAATAGCATAAGCGAAGTTTCTTTTGGTGTCGCTTGGCAGTTCTAGTAGCATTTCAAAATTTAGAGAGAGAGGGCTTTGTACTATAGGTATAAAGCCCTCTCTCTTTTATAAAAGGCAGTAAAAATATTCATAGGTTGAGCTTTTCTCTCATACTAAGTTCTGTATTTTCGTACAAGTAAATCCGTAAACACATGTGCTTAAATCTGTATTTACGCACACATACTTCGGTAAGTGTGTGTACTTTAATTTATACTTACGAGTACTTTTCTGGAGACTTCAGCTGTAGTCTGTACAAACTACAGCTGAAGTTTGAAGAGACTACACGTGTAGTTTGTACAGACTTCGCCGAGGTTTGAACTTTTATCTGTTGATAGCTAAATTACATCAGCTTATCTTCTGGATTTTTATTTACTCTTTGTATTTACGATACATGAATGCAAATGCAAGACCTAAGTACTCAATCTCTCTCATTATTATTACCTTTACGAGTAAATAAATAGATTATGTTACACTAGTTAAATTCTATCAAGCCTATGGATGTGCAAAAAGTAGATTTCTTTATGATACAGAATAGAGATCGTTTTAAGCCTCAAGATGCTGTGATTATACGAGAAAAGCTTCTAGCCTTAAATGACTCTAAGCAACAAGCGATCTTTATGGTTGAACTTAAAGACCCAACTATGATGCTCATTATTTCAATCTTTCTTGGATACTTGGGAATTGACCGTTTTATGCTTGGAGATGTTCCTATGGGTATTTTGAAACTGCTGACATGTGGTCTTTGTGGAATACTAGCCATTATTGATTGGATACAGATAATGGATAGAACTAAAGAAAAGAATTTTCAAGAGCTTTGTTTAGTTCTTCAAGGCTTATAAACAAGCATCGTATCTACCATAATCTCGATTGAGATTATGGTATTTCTTTGTTATGAGGATACCTATATTTTACTATAAGATTTGGGCACTTTTCATTATTGGAGTGAGCTACATGGCAGTAGTCTCACAATTGAATATTTTTAGATGGACTTGCCCCATTAAAAGGCTAACTCATCTGCCTTGCTCAGCTTGTGGAACAACTCGAGCTATTTATCTATTGCTTGATGGTCGATTGAACGAGAGTATTCAAATGAACCCTCTCGGGTTAGTAATAATCCTTTTATGTTTGCTTACTCTAGTCATCTCTGTAAGAGACCTATTGTTGCAAGATTGGCTTCTAGCGAGAGTATATAACCAATTGATTAAGTTTATTTATTGTCACAAAATAGCAGTAATTGTGATTGTGGGTATATTGTCTCTTTCTAACTGGTACTGGAATATCTACAAGGGGATATAATAAAACTATTTGTGAGTATTATCGTATCTTTGTGCAAAACAAAAGAATAAATAGAATATCATATTATGGCAGAACGTAAAGTTCGAGTGAGATTTGCTCCTAGTCCAACAGGTGCATTACATATAGGAGGAGTGCGTACAGCACTATATAACTATCTTTTTGCTAAGGCTCACGGGGGAGATTTAATTCTTCGTATTGAAGATACAGATAGTGCTCGTTTTGTTCCTGGAGCAGAAGAGTATATTATAGAAGCGCTTGAGTGGCTAGGTATTAAGTTTGATGAAGGTGTTAGTTATGGTGGTCAGTATGGTCCATACAGACAAAGCGAACGGAGAGATATTTATCGTGAGTATGTAAAGCAATTACTTGAGGCTGGGCGTGCTTACATCGCATTTGATACTCCAGAGGAACTTGAAGATAAGCGCAAGAGCGTAAGTAACTTTCAGTACGATGCCACCACTCGTTTAGAGATGCGCAACTCTTTAACGTTAAGTAAAGATGAAGTTGATGTTCTTATTGCATCTGGGCATCAGTATGTTGTACGCTTTAAGGTAGAGCCTAATGAAGAAGTTCTTGTACATGACTTAATACGTGGTACAGTGAGCTTTAATTCATCGATCCCTAAAACAGGTGATGTTTCATCTGGTTACAGAGAAAGTGGGTATTTACCTGAAGCTGTAGTCAATTTTGTGGCCTTATTAGGCTGGAACCCTGGTGGGGATGAAAGTGAGGTTATGTCTATGGAGCAGTTGATACAGCATTTCAAGTTAGAGCGTTGTAGTAAGGCTGGAGCCAAATTTGATTATAACAAGGGCTTATGGTTTAACCACTACTATATTCAGCAAGCAGGTAATGATGAATTAGCTCTCCTACTTGCACCAACGCTTAAAGAGCATGGCGTTGAGCTAGATGTAGCTAATAAAGATTACGTAGCTAGGGTTATCGGTCTTGTTAAAGAGCGTTGTCAGCGTATTCCTGAGTTATGGGCTCAGTCTTCATTCTTCTTTATTGCTCCTGAAAGTTACGATGAGAAGACGGTTTCTAAAAGATGGAAAGCTGATACAGCTAAACAATTGACTGAACTCATAAGCGTATTAGAAGGACTTGACGAAACGCTTCCTATAGAAAGTACAGAAGAGACAGTTAAAGCTTGGATTGAATCTCAATCTTACGGATTAGGAGCAGTCATGAATGCTTTTCGTCTTTCTATTGTGGGTGAAAGTAAAGGTCCACATATGTTTGATATAATTAACCTACTAGGTAAATCAGAAACTATCGCTCGCCTCAAGCGTGCTATAAGCGTGTTAGGCTAGCGGTATATGAGTATATTATCAAGCCTAGGGAGTTATTCTCTAGATTGTGGGCTTTCCTTAATTGCGCCATGGCACAGCAAGGTTGGTAGGATGCTTAAAGGACGAGGCGAGACTATTGCTCGTATGAAGCAGATGCTCTCTCCTGAACGCCCTACAATATGGGTGCATGTTTCTTCTCTTGGTGAGTTTGAGCAGGGCAGACCTTTTATAGAAGCAATCCGAGAACGCTATTCGAATTATCAAATACTAGTTAGCTTCTATAGCCCATCAGGATATGAAGTGCGGTCAGACTATAAAGGAGCTGATTGCGTTGTTTATTTTCCGGGTGATACACCACGAGTCGTACGCAGATTTTTGGATGTAGCAAAACCAGAAATTGCGATATTTGTCAAGTATGATTTCTGGCCAGTAACCCTGGAAGAACTTAAGAAGCGAGGAATAGCAACGTACGTTGTCTCTGCTATCTTTAGGAAAGATCAAGCATTCTTTCAATGGTATGGGACATGGTATAGGAGTTTGCTACACTGCTTCACACATATTTTTGTGCAAGACGCAAGTTCTGTAGAGCTACTAAAAGCTTATGGGATATCAGAAGTATCTGTAGCTGGCGATACACGATTTGATAGAGTGGAGGCGATATCTAAAAATGGAAAGAATATTGTAGAGATTGAGCAACTAAAGACTTATGGAGAGCCCTTGGTGGTTGTAGGTAGTTCTTGGCCTGAAGATGAAGCACCTATTCTAGACTATCTAGAGACTCATAAGGGCTTTAGGCTAATTCTTGCACCTCATGAATTAGAAGAAGAGCGTATAGCAAAAATTGAACAAAGGTATGGTAACCAAGCTGTCCGTTTATCCTTTCTTGAGGCTAATCAAATAAGTCTAGAAAGTGTACGTGTTTTGATTATCGATTGCTTTGGGCTACTTTCTAGTTTGTATCGTTATGCTGATTTAGTTTATATCGGAGGAGGATTTGGCAAAGGAATTCATAATACGGTAGAAGCTGCTGTTTATGGAGTCCCTATCATATTTGGTCCTAGGTATGATAAATTTAGAGAAGCGAAACTGCTAATAGAGAAAGGTGGAGCTTTTCCCGTTGGCAATACTCAAGAGATATTTGAGACATTTGATGTATTACTGAAAGATTCTCAACTTAGAGTTAGAGCAGGACAAGCTTCTAGGGAAGTAGTCGAGTCTCAGCTTGGAGCTACAGAGAAAATACTGTCATTGTTAGAACTGAAATCATGAACACTAAAGAAGCCAATCAACTACTTGTATTAGGGATAGAGAGTAGTTGTGATGATACATCAGCAGCAGTACTAAGGGGAAATACACTCCTCTCCAATGTGATAGCATCTCAGGCTGTACATAAAGAGTATGGCGGAGTCGTCCCTGAACTTGCATCTCGTGCACACGAGCAAAACATTCTTCCTGTAGTAAGTGAAGCAATAAAGCGAGCTGGTATTTCTGCTAATGACCTTGATGCGATTGCTTTTACAAGAGGTCCAGGGCTTTTAGGCTCTCTCCTTGTTGGTGTTAATTATGCTAAGGGATTAGCAATGTCTCTAGGGATACCAATGGTTGAGGTTAATCACCTTCACGCGCATGTCATGGCTCACTTTATAGAAGAGAAAGGTGAAGAACATCAGAGTCCGGAGTACCCATTCCTTTGCTTGCTCGTTTCTGGAGGTAATTCTCAAATAATCTTGTGCCACAGCCCATATAAAATGGAGATTGTTGGTCAAACTATTGACGATGCTGCAGGAGAGGCATTTGATAAATGTGCAAAGGTTATGGGCTTGGGCTATCCTGGTGGTCCTATTGTGAATAGGTTAGCAAACGAGGGGAACCCTCATGCCTTTAAGTTTGCGAAACCTAATGTGCCTGGCTATGATTATAGCTTTAGTGGCTTGAAGACATCTTTCTTATATACATTGAGAGATGAGATAAAGCTTAATCCAAACTTTGTAGAAGAGAATAAAGAAGACTTGTGTGCAGCCCTCCAGTATACGGTTATTGAAATTCTGATGAAGAAGCTTAGGCTAGCTGCAAAAGAATTGAAAATCAAGCATGTGGCAGTTGCTGGTGGTGTTTCAGCAAATACCGGTTTGAGAGAAGCTTTTGTAGATCATGCTCAACGTTACGGCTGGAGCATATATATTCCTAAGTTTGCTTATACTACAGATAATGCAGCAATGGTTGCGATGAGTGGTCATTATAATTATTTAGAGGGTAAGCAGAATGCAATGGATACAGTTCCCTATGCACGCGTAACAATGAACTAAAGAAAGAACTAATATGCATAATATTCTGAAGAAGGTTTCTGTTCTTGCAACAGCTGTGTGCCTTAGTGCTGGTTCTGCAACAATCTATGGACAAAGCTGTAGGCACGGACTATCTTGGGTAGTCAGTCAAAATCCCTCATGGGGGTTTGGACACCCTGTTGTAACTAGAGTTTTACCTTATAGCTCTGCAGAGGAATCAGGTTTTAAAACTGGGGATATTATAGAACGCATTGATGGTTATAGTACGGATAGATTGACTCCGGAGCAAATAGTAATGCTCCTCAGTAGTTCTAATCAGTTACATACTATTCAGATAAGCAATATTAATGCAATTCATAAGCGTCGTATTCTTAGCTATCATTGTAAGCCTAGTAATGGTATTGCTGAGAGAGAACTAGCTGAGCTATTTTCTTTATATAGTACAGAGGATGCTAGTCTGGAATATGTAACTTATCCCTATAATTATACATATTCGCCTAGTTATAATCTTCTGAATATTCAAAATTATGCTTTCGCAAAGCCTACATATAAAGGGGAAGAATCTTTAAATATTCTGATTGATAAAGCACTACGTAGCAAAGGGCTAAATTCAACATCATCTTCAGATATTATTGTTTCAACGAACTATCGTATAGATACTCTTAGGAACTCTGATACAGTCGAAGGAGCTCAAGCTGAAGTCTATGGTCTATCTTGGCGATACGATGATAATGACAAAGAATTAAAACCGTATCCTATCTACAGTCAAACTCAACGTGGAGTAGAGTTTGCTCAATATATGATAACGTTAGAGTTAAAACTACAGCATAAATTAACTAAAGAGATACTTTGGAGATGTGAGGCTAAAGACTATCTAAGCGAATACATGTCTGTTGAAGACTATGCTGAGCAAGCTATCCCTACTATGTTAATAGGTTTTCCTTTTGCGATGCAGGTGAATGCTCCTAGATTGGCATTACGTTCTTTACGTTATAATTATACTGGTATAGTTTATGACAAGAATAACCTAGGTTTAGTTGTAGACGTTGAGGATACATCTCCAGCAATGAAAGCAGGATTACATCCTGGAGACAATATTCGCTCTATAAATGGGTTACCACTAGACAAGACAAGTACTTCAGATTATTTAGCTCAGTATTTCCGTACAGCTGAGCGTCTAGATAGATATCGAGATAAGGCTCTGCCGCCATTAAAATCACTCGTAAGTAATTTATCAGTTTCTTACTGGAATATGGCTGATTACGATAATATCGCCTCAGTACTGGGGCAAGCTAAGTGGGGGGCAGCATTTTCGTATCTCTTTGGCTTCCGAGCTTATACTCCAGCTAAGGAGGGTAAAGCTATTATCTACGAAATTCAAAGAGGAGGAGAAACATACTATGTTCCTATCATTCCAGAAAGAAGGAATGAATCATGTGCTTATCCTTACTAGAGATGAAACTAAAATTAATACATTCAAGACAATCTCCTAATTATGCATTAGGACGAATTTGCTCGTTAGAAGTTTTAAGGCTAGTGTCTATAGGCGCGTACTTAGAATGGAGTAACGAGGATGGTGTACTCTTACCTAAGAAGTATTTGCCTGATGGAGTTCAAGTGGGAGACAAGTTAAACGTATTCATTTATCATGATAATGAAGGTCGTTTGATTGCTACAACACTACAACCCTATGCACAAGTAGGAGAAGTTGCTTTACTTGATTGTGTTGCTGTAACGTCTGCGGGTGCCTTTCTAGATTGGGGAATCCATAAAGATGTATTTGTGCCCTTTTCAGAGCAGAATGGCCGAATGCAAGAAGGTCATAGCTATGTAGTTTATCTGTATGTAGACCATGTGAGTGAGAAAATTGTAGCTTCAGCCAAACTTGGTAAACATATTGGAAATAAGTTGCCAGATTATGCTCCTGGTACAGAAGTTCAGGCTATAATCACGGGGCATAATGATGTCGGATTTCGCGCTATCGTTGATCATAGCTATTGGGGGATACTTTACT
>QWCF01000942.1_pt1 | contig 12078 bp, 10 predicted proteins | sample 1972521 | NCBI WGS metagenome assembly QWCF01 (sample SAMN09866715, study PRJNA288562) | Human oral metagenome isolate term4_saliva, whole genome shotgun sequencing...
TATCACTACTCCTGAAAAACAAAAAGAAATGGCAAAAGCAAAACTAGATCTTCAAGCCATTAAAAATGGAGATTATACTACTCTAAAAGGAACATGGGTAAATCGTTTGGGATACACTCTTATATTCGATGAAAATGGACTTGTAAGTGATACTAAAATGATAGATATTTCACGATTTAATGAAGAACATGGCTTTTTAAGAGGAGGACTCTCATTTAAAAACGGAACAGGTGCTGCACTTGCAATTATTCCAGCAGGAGTAACTCTATCCTATTCTACCTCAGATCCATCTCAAATTGACCGTGATCGCTTATGGGCAGGACAGTCGATTGCTGATAATCCGGCAGACTTCTATTATAAAATTGATGAATAACGATTCTCAAACATACGTCAGTAGGAATTTTCTACTGGCGTTTTTTGGTACTTAGAAATTTTTATTATATAATTTTGTTCATAATTTCACTAGATATCTTTTGATATTTTGAATTTCTTTTTGTTATACTTTTAGTATCAATAAAAAGGAGTGAATATTATGAAAAAAACGCATTTGCTAGTAGGGCTGGGAATCTCTATTAGCTTATTAACAGCTTGTCAAAACTCAAGTTCTAGTTCTAACTCTGCTACAACAGAAGCAGAAACAACTACTCAAACAACCGTTGCACCAAAACCTGTAACGGATTATACATTGTATAATTCAGTCCTTAAGGATTATAAGGAAGTCGTTGAGAATGTTACTAAACATCAAAATGATCATTCCAAAATAAAGCATAATGTTAATGTTAATAGTATCGCATACTTAGTAAAAAAAGGATTCGATTCTCCTGGTATTAGTTATACATTATATGACTTTGATAAAAATGATGTGCAAGAATTAGTTATTTCCATGGACTCTTCAAAAGACGATCATTATATTCTGGATATCTATACTATTTCAAATGGAAAACTGATTCGATTAACAAACAGAGAAAATAAATTAGATATGATTGGGGAACGAATGAATATTTTCCCATTAGAAGATGGAACATTCTCATATATCGGAGCTGGAACTGCAAGAGATCATGAGTATATTCATTACAAGTTTAATGATAATGGAGATGCTTTAGAAGAGATTACTAAGGGAACAACTGAAGATGTTATTAAAAATCTTCCTCCAAAATTAGATTTAAAACAAAAAGAATGGAAACCTACACAATGGTACATCACTTCTCCTGAAAAACAAAAAGAAGTTGCTAAGAAAAAATTAGATATTCAAGCCATTCAAAATGGAGATTATTCTAGCCTAAAAGGTACTTGGGTAGACGGTACTGGGCATACCTTTATATTTGATGAGAAAGGTCTTGTAGATGAAAATTATGAAATGAAATTATCTTCTTTTAAAGAAAATAAAGGGACTTTAATTGGTGGATATGGTCCTAAAAATTTACCAGTTGGTGGTGCAGCTGTTTATATCATCCCAGGTGGCGTTCCAATGACAGCCGATAGAAATGATACTTTCGTAGATCCTATTCAAACAGATAAAGATCGTATTTTCGCCGGACAACAATTCCCACGATTCGCAAGTGAGTTTCATTATCGAATTGATGACTAAATTTCTTAAATTAGCGTCAGTAGATTTTCTACTGACGTATTTTTAATCCTATTCAAAAATAGATTTTTAATTATCAATTAGTATATTTTCTAACAAAATATGGATGAAAAACCTAATGTTATTCATCCATCAAAATTAATATCAAATATTTTTAATACTTTGTAATTAACGTAAAATACAGCCTGTTTTATTTTTCATAAAATTAAAAACTTCTTCCTCATCAAACTGATTCCAATCACCAAAAACTGTATGTTTTAGAACTGAACTAGCAGTGCCAAAATCAACAATTTTTTGGCTATCCCATCCTTTTAAAATTCCATTTAAAATTCCTGCTGAAAAAGCATCTCCCCCACCAACACGATCAATTACGGGATTTATATCATATAATTTAGACTCTACAAACTCCCCTTCTTCTCCTATAAAGAAGCCTTGCAACTTATGACGATTAGTAGAATTCACAATTCTTGTTGTTGAGTAAAGTACTTTAATATTTGGATATTTCACCTGAATACGATTATAAATTTCTTGTAACGAAATATCTTCATCTTCACTTGATACTTTTAAAAAATGGATAGCATCTAATTTACCCGCTGAAAGAATGTCTACATATGGGAATATTTTTTGAAAAAAACTGTACGCTCTATCGTATCCCCACAAGCTACTTCTGTAATTTATATCAAAACTGACTAAACAGCCGTATCTTTTTGCTTTTTCTACAATTTCTAGTGTCCAAACTTCCCATTTTTTAGAAAGTGTTGGTAATATACCAGAAATATGTACTAAATCAACTTTTTGAAAAATCGCATCAAAATCCCAACAAAATTCATCAAGCATCGCAATACTAGAAAAGGCACGATCATATAAAACCTTAGAACCTCTTACTGAATTTCCTTGCTCTAAAAAAAATTCCAACATTTGTTTCAGCTCCACCATAACAAACTCTAAAATTATTTGTATCTTTAATTCTAACATCTTCATAAGTTGATAATCGTAACAAAATTTCACCTAAAGTGACTACTCTCATTCTTGAACCTCTTTTACTATTTATTATTTATAAATGAATCTTATCAATTCAAAGCTTGTACAAATTTTTTAGCAATATTTGTTACACTTTCATAACCTTCAGAACCAACTTTTGCACTTAAAGCACTTCCTACACCTACTGCAACAGCACCTTTATCTTTCCATTCTTTAATATTGGATAAAGAAACTCCTCCTGAAGGCATTAAATCAACATTTGGAATCGGTCCATGAATATCTTTAATAAATGAAGGACCCAAGGTAGCTCCAGGAAATAATTTAATAATCTTTGCTCCTCCATTCATTGCTCGAACAATTTCAGTTGTTGTTGCACACCCAGGAAAATAGTAAATATGGGCATCTTTTGCTAACTCTTGAATAGAAGCATCATAATGAGGACTTACTAAAAATTCTGCACCTGATGAAATAGCTTCTTTTGCTAGTTCTACATTCATAATTGTCCCTGCTCCAATAACAATTTCTGTATTATTTGAATACATTTTTTTTAATTCAACAATTGCTTTAGAAGCATCTGGCGTTGTATATGTTACTTCAATATTTTTAACTCCTCCCAAAATAGAATATTTTGAGATTTCTATTGCATCTTTCGCTGAATTACCACGAATAACCGCAAAAATGTAATTTTCTTTTAACTGTTCTAATACATTTACCATAATTTTCTCCTTTAAATTTTCATAAATAACTTACATCAAACGAAATGTCTTCCCATCTTTCCTAACAATTAACTTACCGTATAAAATTTTCCCATCAGTGTCTTTTATATACTTTAGACCATTACTAATATCTTCTGGTGAGTAGTAAACTACTAACTCTTCATTACCTTTCGTACATTGAATTTTTATACCTTGCACTTCTTCATTAAATTCTTGTCTTCTAATTTCTTCTTGTTCTATATAATACGTTTCTAACGAAATACAAGTAACAAGTGGAGTGATTGAATTTTTAATTTTTAAACGCATTCCCTCTTCTAGCATATTGTACCTTCTAGAATAAGAAATAGGGTCTATATCCATTTTACCATTTGTCCAAAAGTTAAAATCTAGTTTCTTTATTGTCGGAACAATAAATGTCTGATATATCAAATCTTCTTTCTGCGTTTCATCAATTATAACCATTACTTTTTTATTGCTATCAATTATAATTTTTCGAATAATTATTCTTTTATCTATATCACTAGAAGTATTAATTGGAACTTCCCATTGACATTCAAAACAATACAGGGAATCTTCTTTTAACGCAGTCATTGAGAGTATTTTCGGGACCCAATTATAACTCCAAGAACTCTTAATTGATGGATAGTTTCCTCCTTCTATTTGCACTGAATTTTGCATCATTTCAGATTTTAATATATTTCGTAACTCACACTCCTTATAAGTATAGCGCCCCGCGAATGTCATAATTTCAATACCATTAATTTCTAAACTGAATGCTCCTTGAGATGAATGACCGTGAGAGCTTCCATGAAGCCCACCAAAAAAACTAAAATAAATATCCTCACGTTTAATCACAGCTAATCCTGCTACATTATCAAAGAAAAATTCATCAAAGTACACTTTATGTAATTCCAAAAATTTTTTACCAGAAAACAGAATTCCTATTTCGTAATTTGTACAACAACTATCAAAACCTAGTAAATTATAATAAGAATAGACCCACGAAAAATCCACCGTATCACTATCATTCAATGCTAATAAATATTGATTATCATTTGATAAATAATGAGCAGCATGTATCGGTTTTATTAGTATATCCTTCCAAATTTTTACATCTTCATTCTCTAAATAAGATGTAAGCTGATATAAATATGCGTAACACATCGTAACTTGATGATGATACAACGGACTTTGTTCCCAGTGAATTCCCTTTTTAGTAAATTGAATGTTTGCTTGTTTAAATAGAATTTCCTTCGCCCATTTAAAACTTGCAGACTCTTCATCATCTAAATATAAAAAAGACAATATCCCACTAACTGCTAATACACCCCAATTACTGAGAATATGCTTTTCTAAAAAACGAGATTGAATATACTCAACATGTTTTTTCATAGAATTATAAATACGTTTTTTTTCAATTTCATTCAAATTATCTAAAGGAAGATATGTTAAACTCTTTATCCAATTCATTAGACGAATACCCGCATCCAAAATTCTCCATGAAGATTCTTGATGAGCATACTCTTCTCCTTCATTTATGGAAATAAAATCAAAAATAATTTCTTTCCATTTTTCAAAATATTTCAATTCATGTGTAAGATAATACGCCATTGCTAAATCTACTAGAAACCCCTGACGATTTAACATAAAAATCCATTCCATATCATCATTTGGAGTTTTATTCCATTTAAATTCACTAAATGAATATTTTTCGAAACAAGTTTCCATATCCATTGCATTGTCATAATAAACTAGATCAAGGTCTGTTAAATCATCAACTTTAGAAAAAAGTTCAAGTAGAAAACTACTTGAACTTTCCCTTATTGTTTTAATTGTGTTTTCTTCTAACCAGAATCTAGTTTGATAAAGTTTTATTTTATCAAACATATTTTCACCTTTATGCTAAAATTCCTAAAACAGAAGCTAGAATACCAATTACAAATAATAAGATTAAGATTTGATAAGTATTCCATTTTTTCTTTTTCAATAAGTAATATACTAATATTGTAATTAAAACTGGTAAAAGTCTTGGCATCATTTTATCTAAGATTTTTTGAATTGAAACAATTTGTTCTTCACCAGAACTTACTGTCGTTGCATATTGAATTGCAATTTTAGCTTTTACAAATGATGCAGCTAGTGCAGAAATAACTGTTACACCTACAATATTTGCAGCTTCTGAAATTTTGCTGATTTTATCACTTAAAGATTTAATAGCATTTGTACCCAATTGATATCCTAAGTAACCCATAAATACTTTAATAGCAAACATACTTAAAAGCATTGCTAACCAATATCCCATCGGAGCAAATCCTAAACCATCCAAAGCTAGACCTGCAAAGATTGTAGAAAATAATGGTGCTAACCCAAATTGAGCAATAGAATCTCCAATCCCTGCTAAAGGACCCATAAGAGCCATTTTAATACTACGAACTGAATCAATACTTTGACCATCTTCATACATTGCTAATTGTAAGTTTGAAATAAATGGAACTAAATGCGGACTTGTGTTATAAAACTCTAAATTAGCTTTCGCTGTTTCTTTTAGTTTTTCTGGATTATCTTTATAAATCTTCTTTAATCCAGGTAAAATTACATTTAGATAACTTACACCTTGATAAGTGTTATAGTTAAAGCCATTTTGTAAAATATATGATCTTAATGCTGTTTTAAAATAATCACGTTTAGTTAATTTATTTTGATTAGATTCCATTACTAAAATCCTCCACTTCACTAGTTTGAACTGTTTCTACTACGGCTGGTTTATTAGCATTTTGATAATATGCAATTAATCCAAATACTGTACCAATTAACGCTACAGCCATTGTTGGTAATTCTAAATAAGCTACACAGACATATCCTAAAATTACATATGGAGTTAATTCTTTCTTCAACATTACTGATAAAATCATTGCAAAACCAATTGCTGGAATTAATCCACCTGCTACACCAAAACCACTAATCAACCATTTTGGTAATGCATTAACAAAAGCTTCTAAAGCTGGACGACTTAAAGCAGATAAAATACCAATTACAAATCCTGATACAGCTAAACCTAAATAAGTTGAATGTGCAATTAATTTAAATTTACCATAGTGACCATTTTCAATTGCTTTCTCAGCCATTTTTGGATTACCAGCAAAGAATGTATACAAGAATGTTGTTACAAATTGGAATAATACGGCAAATGGGAACGAAAGTGCTAAAGCATTTTCTGGGGTAATCCCTTGATCTTTTAATGTAATTACCATAATCGTTCCTACAATACCAGGACCAACTGGGTTAGGTGGAACGGTACCACCAGCACCTACTCCAAATCCCATGTATGCTAATTCAGCTAAGGCACCAAACGTTAACGCTGTCGGAATATCTCCTAAAATTAAACCTACAAAAAATGCCATTACAATTGCTCTATTTGTATAAATCCCTAATAACATCCCTGAATAACAGAAAGCTGTTACTAAACCAATTAAAATACCTTGAAATGCTGTTATTTCCATTGTTATCCCCCATTTCAGCTAATAGCTTCTAATAATTTTTCTAATGTTTGTGCTCCATCATTTGTTACTGGAGAGGTTTTTGTATTGAATTGAATATTATATTTATTCTTCAATGTTCGCAAAGCTTCTTTATCCTCTTTACCAAGATAAATAAATTGAGAAACTTTGTCTTTCCCTGGAGCTGAATGAATATTACCAACGTTAATAGTATCTAGTGGAAAACCTAATTCCGCTAATCTCAATGCATCCGTTGGATTTGAAACTAGCACGAAAATGGTTTGGTGAGGTGCTGCTTTCCAAATAATTTCAGCAGTTCTTTCAACCGTCCAAAATCGTACATTTATTTCTTTTGGTAAAACAGTCTTCATCAACGTTTGTTGTAAATCATCAGTCGATACCGCATCATTCGCGCAGATGACTAAATTCACTCCTAAACTCTTAATCCATAATTGCCCCTGACCATGGATCAATCGTTCATCGATTCTGACCATTTTAATGTTTGGTTTATTTTCCATATAACCCCTTCCTTTCTTTACCAATACATTTTCCAATTTTTTTTCTTACGCATTAAAGCTTCTAGGTAGAAATAATCACCCCAAATATTTCCTTCATTTACTCCTTTACCTGAATGCCATGAATATACTCCTTCATTTAAAAGGGCAATAACTCCACTTGCTTTTTGTTTTGTATATCGAGTAATAAGATTGTATAAAATTCTATCTTCCCATTTGTTATATTCTTCAAAAATTTTATTTTCAGGATATTCTTTTGACATTTGATTCATTCCACATACTGCTATTGCAGCAGCTGAAGTATCACGTGGCTGACCTGAATTATCATCAAAAATCAAATCCCAATAACACACAAAATCTTCAGGCAATCTATTTAAAAAGTAATTTGTCACAGCTTGAAAATATTCCAAATTAGTTTCTATAGGGAAATAAGCATTACAAAGTGCTATTCCATATATTAACCAAGATTGTCCTCTAGCCCACGCAGAGTCATCTGAATATCCTTGTCTAGTTTTACCATATGCAGGTTCTCCTGTTTCTGGATCAAAATAAAATGTATGAAAAGCTGAAGCATCTTTACGAATAGCATTTTTGACTGTTGTTTTAAAATGTTCTTTTGCTATTTCAGCAAATTCTTCATTACCAGTCTCTTTACTCGCCCAAAAAAGAAGCGGAATATTTAATAAGCAATCAACAATCAATCTATAGTTATCACGTGCTCCAAGTTCGCCCCAAGCTTGAATAAATTTTCCTTTTTGTTGATATCTCGAAGCCAATTGTTTTGCCGCTTTTATAGCAGCATCTCTTGCTTGAATGTTTCCAGTTAATTTATAAGCACTTACACAAGATGGAGTGTACAAAAATCCTAAATCATGATGGTTAACCTCGATTAAATTATCAATTCGATAAATAAATGAAAGAACATTTTTTTCAGCAGCTTTTTTATACTTTTCTTCTCCTGTTAGTTCATAAGCTAACCATAACAACCCTGTCCAAAAACCATTCGTCCACTCCGTATTGTCCATGATTTTATACTCATTATTAAATGTAGCTGGTGTTGGATACTCTTCACCAAGAATATCTAAATTATGATCTATTTTTATTAGACAATCTTTAATTGCTTTTTCAAGTATTTCAGGAGTTAATCTTTCCTCATCACTTGATCGATACGATTTTAATATTTCAATATTTTTTTCAATCATTTTCTCACCTCTAATCGTTTTAGACTTAACACGTTAACTTTATTTATATTTTACATCACATCTTTAGTTTTGTAAACGTTTTTTTGATAAAAATCGTAATTATCACAAAAATAAATGGTAAAATTACGGCTGATTCTATTTTTCTTGTTCCTGTATTAGGTAATTTTTTATTCACATCACGTTCACTTAAAGTGTTAACCATCTCAACACCATTCTCTGAGGAAGTTGTTTGTTCTTCTAATTCATTATTTTTCTTTAATTGATTTTCTCTATCATTTTCTATTTTTTTACTTTCTTGTGAGATAATTGCGTTATGCTCCTCTATTTGTGTATCTTTCTTTGTAGATTCTTTACTATTAGTTTCTAATTTATGATCTTTTCCGATGTACATTTTATCGTCATTTTTAAGATCTTTATTCTCATTCCTTTCAACTTTTGATTCATAAATCAAGTATCTCACTCTATCTTCTGCAGATGGTTCAATAACTTGTTTTAACACATATGGATTTACCTTTAATTCATTTAAATGAGCATTACTATTAGTGGGATCTAAAAATGCCACTTTAATCTTGTTTAATTCTTTTTGAATTGTATATATTCCCTTTTCTTTTAACACAAGATTATCTTCCAACTTCAACTCAGAATCATCATATTTAACAACTCCATAAATATTATTTGATTTATCATAAACAACTTGATTATTTTCTGAATTCTCAATTACTGTAATATCTTCTTTATTTACTTCAGATTCAAATTCTTTATCATTTCTATTAGGGTAAAGAACATACGCATAACTGTTTCTAACCATATCATGTGGTTGTACAATTGTTAAAAATGTATTTTCTACACTCTCATTACTTTGACTTTCATTGATATCTTTCCAAGTACCACTTCTTGTTTCTTTTTTCACATTTAATGATGTAGTTTTTAAAAATTTGTATCCAATATTCATTTCTTTATTGGAAGATTTTAGGAAAATATTATTTGCTTGTATTTCTATTTCAGTACTATCTACTGTTTTCTCTTTTCCATCCACAATTACCTTGTAATCTTCTTTATCCATACTACGATTTCTAGAACTTCGTTTAATCTTTCTATTTTCAATAACAGTATATCCATTTGTGCCACTTGCATCCTTTACTCCCGAACCTAAGAATACTACTCGATCTCCTAAGATAAACCAAGCTTTTTTAGCACTCATTGTATTATCTAAATTTGAAAAATCCATTGCTACTGTTCCGAATTTTTGATTTAAAGAAGTAGAACCAACAAATGAATTTTTCATTGTTGTCATTCCTAAACCTTTTTCTCTTGCTTTATTATTTTCTGTTATCCCAGGCAACTTATACGGATCAACTGTAGCCCAGTAATCATCACTAAAATGACTTAAGTCATCATTATATAAATAAGAAACTCCATCACTTGTATACCATCCTTTGGCATTTTCCTTATTCATAAACTCATAATTTTGAATTTTATCAGAATGCATACTAATCCCAAAAGCAAAGCCACGTTCTTTATTGTAGTAGGCAACTTTATTCATATCATTATACAATTTCAAATAAGTATTTCTTTCAATTTCTCCCACCATATTATTCGATAAAAGAGTTTCAAAAAGATACACATCATAGAATGATTTTAACGATAAGAATGTATCATAATAGTTATCCGACTTAACAATATCTTTTACAATCCCTTGTAATTTATTCTTTTCAGATTGTTCACTTGCTTCAGCAATTCTCATAATACCTCTTAATACTTCTACAGCGGCATAATGGTCATTTTGAATTTTTCTACTTAGAGATCTTCCTCTTGTCATATCCATCAATTCGCCTCTATAAATTAACGGAAGAAAACCTTCATAAATCCAGTTATATAAAATTTTTAGTTTATTTTGTTCAATTTTATAAGGACTAGCTTGGATAACTGGAAGTAATTGAGAAAATCCATCTATTAAAACATTTCCATAGGCTCCTGTATATGCTATATTGGTGTGATCTACATACGAACCATCATAGTGAAATCCTTCTCCTTCAGAAACCACCTCTAAGACATTACTCACATTATTAATCGCTACTTCTAATTTTTCATTATCCTCTAATAAAATTCCTTCAATAACTTTTACTTTTCCTAAATCAGAAAGGTTTCCTCCAACAGCTTTTTTCCCTCGGTTTTGACTTACCATTATTTTCGACGGGTCAGGTACCATTTTAGAAATTGGAAGTAATAGTTTCACAATTTCTTCTTTACTAAAATAATGATTCATAATGGTTAAAATATTATTAATAGCTCTAGGAACACCAATTTCATAATCCCACCAATTCCCTCTTGATTCAGTGTTTTCATTATAATAATTATCTTCCATTAACTTCATACTACGTTTTACTATACTTATTACTTCTTTATCATTGTAGTATTTAGATTTTGGATTTGTAACTGATTTTGCAATTTGTTCAAGGCGACGATATGTTTTAGTCAAATTAGCTGATTGTGAATAATCTGCTAAATCATCCCAAAGTTTTTTATCATTATTTTGAAGTTTTGCAAGATAATTTTCTACATCTTTTTCATTACTTTCAAAAATTTTATTCATATAGCTACTTTGACTATCAAAATATCTATTTCCTGAAATCATTGTATCCCATTTTTGCAAGAGAGAATCAAAAATATTATTAGATTCTTCTACAACTAAAGATACCACCTTATCTTTTTTTCCAGGTGCACTTACCATTAATTCTGTCGTTCCTATTTTTTTAGGAACAATAAATCCATCTTCCACTGAAGCAATACTATTATCTTTCACTTCATATTGGTAATTTCCAGGTAATAACCATTGTTTATTAATATTTAATGTTACAGAATTATCAAATTCAATCTCTTTAATTCCTTCATTTTCAATAGAAGTTGTATTTTCTGATTTTAAAAGACTCACATCATCAAAGTATGCTGTTCCAGTTCCTGTTTCATAAAATAACTCTAATCGAATCTTTACAATATCTTCACCGGAAACGAACTCTCCTGTAATTGTCGTCCAATCATTATCTCCAACTAAATTTTTAGAGTACCATAGATTTGACTTTTGTTTATTATTGCTATCGTAAGAAAGTATTCGAACACGAGCTCCTATATTAGACTTTAAAGCTTCTGTTTTTATTCTTGCTGAGAAAATATACTTTTGATTAGACTCTACAGTAATATCTTGTCCAACAACAGCTCTCATTTCTGCATCTGAATCCATTCTTAATACACCATCATCAGTTACAGTAATATGGTACTTATCTTTTACACTTTTTGGAATCCATGGAGTATTCCAATTTGTTGCAGATTTTCCAGTCCATTTATTCTGACTATCCTCTTTCAAATTAAAATCACCATTTTTGACAAGATTGACAGAATGCTCACTCAATTCTTTAGCATAACTTATTTTATCGTTTCCCATAACGAATACAAAAGTTAATACAAAAAAGCAAATTAAACTATACATCCTACTTCTTTTCATCACAATCACCCTTCCAAATTTTAAACTTAACGTGTTAACCCTATAAGGATATTATCAAAAAATACTCTCTTTGTAAACGGTTT
>QWCF01001656.1_pt1 | contig 12059 bp, 10 predicted proteins | sample 1972521 | NCBI WGS metagenome assembly QWCF01 (sample SAMN09866715, study PRJNA288562) | Human oral metagenome isolate term4_saliva, whole genome shotgun sequencing...
GTTTCTTGTCTTCCAGGGCGGATAGAATAGAGAGCGTAGCCTGGTAAGCGGTTTCGTTAGTAAAAGACTGGTTGTTTATAGATCCTACAAAGGATTGATGGATGTTTTTTTCCATAGTCAACCTCCAATGTGAGAGAGTGTAATATTCAAGTGCTGTAGAAATAGAATATGACTATTTAAGGCCTTTAAAAAGCATCTGAGCGTACTCATATCGAGTAAGCTGCTTGTCGCCTTTAAATTCACCATCAGGATAACCATCTAACACATCATTACCGTGTAATGTTTCAACTGCTTCTTTCGCCCAATGATCATTTGGAACATCAGGGAAGGAAGTTCGTTTAGCTGAAAGTCTAGTAGATAACTTAGATAATTGTTCTTTTAATTGATTTAACTCATTTTCTAGTTTGTCATTTTTATTGCGAAGGGCTTCAAAGTCATTTTGACTAACTTTCTTGTGACTAGAGCCAGAACCAATTTTAAAGGATAAACCAGCGTTCCAAGCACGATCATTAGAACTGATGGTACTTGCTAAGGAAAGCATAATATTTTCGTTTGGTCGTATAAATCCACCGAATGCGGTTGCTTTCGATCCGTTATATTGGCCATGCGAAACAGCAAAGGATACTTTATTGGCTTCATCATAGTCTAATGGATGTAACGCAGCTAATGCGGATGCAGTAGCTGTCCCCACATTAACAGCTTTGGTCAATTTTTGATTCAATCCTTGAGTCTGTGATTGTAGGGTATCCATATTCACAACCGAATTAGGATCATTAGGATTTGTAATAACGCCAGTGATTTCTCGTAGAATGCTATTTCCATTCTTATCTGTACCGCTGAAATCAATCTGATTAGCAGTACCAGATTTATCCACGGTAACTACTTTTCCATCTGTTTGTACTAACCCTTTTGGTGTGTATTTATGAATAGCTTCATATACGGACTTACCAGTGACTAATCCATTTGAGGATTCACTTTGGCCAACAGTACCAATGCCTAATTTAGCTGTCCATTCTTTAACGTTTTCATTCGTCAAATTAGAAGCATTTATATTGGCTTTACCATTAAGTTTTGTCTCGATGCCGCTATTAATATTAGATGTGGCTGTATTTACTGCATTAGTAATAGCAGTATTTACAGTACCACCAGTCACTAGACCTTTATTTCCAGCAGTCACTGCACCAGTGCCAAGTTTTTCACTCCATTTTTTAGCATCGTCCGAAGTGATGTTGGAAGCATCCTTATTAGCTTTAGTAGATAATTTAGTATCTACAGTATTAGATAATTCAGTGATTTTAGGGTCAATAACGCCTGTGATGGCATCGTTAGATACATTTACCTTATACAAGGTTGTATTACCCTCTACACGGCTTTCTACCGTTGTGTTTGCACCGTTTTCTAATTGGATTGCTTCCTTGGATAAATTACGGATCACAGTTTTACCATTGTCTGTAATATTATCTAAGGAAGTATTGGCTTTACCATTAAGTTTGCTTTCGATGCCATTATTAATATTAGAAGTAGCGGTGTTTACTGCGTTCGTGATAGCAGTATTGACTGTTCCACCAGTCACTAAACCTTTATCTCCAGCAGCCACTGAACCAGTGCCTAATTTTTCGCTCCATTTTTTAGCATCGTCCGAAGTGATGTTGGAAGCATCCTTATTAGCTTTCGTATTTAATGTAGCTGGATCAATTTGTACTGTGGATAAGGCTGCATGTAAGGTATCACCTGTAATTAATCCTTTATCCCCAGCTTTGGCAGTACCAGTACCTAATTTTTCACTCCATTTTTTAGCATCTTCAGAAGTAATGTTAGAAGCATTAGTATTGGCTTTAGAAGTGAGAGTAGAAGGATCAATTTGAACATTAGCTAATGCAGCATGTAATGTTTCACCAGTGATTAATCCTTTATCTCCAGCTTTGGCAGTGCCAGTTCCTAACGCAGCTTGCCAAGCTGTTTTATTAATTGCTTTTGCTTCAGATACTTTCCACAATTGATTACCATTAATGGCTTCTTTAGAATTTTCAGCAATTGTACCATCTGTTACATTAATTAGTTTTCTAGTAGCAGTAGTAGAGCCAATAGATACTACATTATCTTCTGTGGCTGTACTATCATTACCAAGTACAACAGAATTATTCGCTTTAGTAGTCACATTAGAACCTAATACAAAGGTATTAGTACCTACTGTATGAGTAGTGGTAGCATCGCCAATGGTATTGTTATTACCGAAGGCGTAAGAGTTGTCACCATAAATAGTATTAGGATCACCAAAAGTACCTGAGTTGTTACCAATCACAATATGGCCAACACCAATAGCAATAGATTTAGTGCCAGTTACAGCAGAGCCTTTACCGATAGCAATAGAACCTTCACCAGTAACAATAGTACCAGTACCGATAGCCATAGAATTAGAACCTGTAGATAAGGAATTAGTGCCAATTGCCATCGCATTTTCACCTACATTAAAATCATGAAGTGTTAATGCATTTTTTAAAGCAGTTAATCTTTCCTGATTTTGTTGTAACTCTTGAGATTTAACGGTCAACTGCCTCATTACTTCTTCGTATTGAGCCATATATAAGAGGTCAGAGGCACTAGGATTAATACTTTCCCAGTTTGTTTTTGCCTGATCCGCAGAGGCTTTTAATGCTGCAATTTGTTTTTCTTTTTCTGCAATTGCATTTTTATTGATTTGTAGAGCAGTTTCTAAATCTGAAGTGAGTTTATTTGTTGTAATTTTGTTATTTTCTAAAACATCTGTGATGTTTTCTTTTTTCCAATTTTCATAGTTGTTACTCAATTCTTTTGTAATTAAAGTATTTAAATCATATGAAGCAGCAATAGCATTGTATTCTTTTATTGCAATATTTTTTTTATCTAACCAAACTGTATTATGCGTATCTTCGTATTGTTTTTGATAATATGTTATTTCATAAGCCTTAACCTCATAATCTATTTTTTTATCCATTTCTAAAAACAATTTATTTTTGAGGTCAGTTGTTAATAAAGGGTTGTTATTAGCATTAAAATACTCTCTAAAAGATTGCTTATATTTAGCAGATTCTTCTATTACACTATCCCATTCATCCTTAGTTGATAAATCTGTATTGATATGTTTAAAAACTATATCTTTACTTGGTTTGTTAGTTAAGCCATTATATGAATCAAAAGCATCTTTATTAAATTGGTTCATTACTTGAATATTTGGATGTGACATATAAATCAATGTCCCTTTTACATTTAACAATCCAGAATTTATATCTGTACTATTAAAAATATATGGATTAATTACTGTCATGTTTAAACTAGTATCATTTAAATGAGCATTATTCCAAATAGGTTCATTATTTTTGTTAAAAAAGCCAATTGGATCAGATTTAGCTTGACGAGCTTGATTTGCACGTAAATCCCCAGAAGCCTTATAGTATGACTTAATGTATTCTTTATAGAAGCTATCTAATGGCAAATCTAATGAGCTCCCTTCTTCTGTCATGCGTTTTAAATTCGTAGCAGCTGTGGTCAATCCATCTTCGGAGTTAATATCAACACTTCCTAGATTATTAATAGCACCTAATCGGCTATTAAAATCATCTATTTTAGCTTGAGCGTTTCTAAAAAATTCAGCGGAATTAGCTACTTCTGTATCGTAAGCGTTTTTCTTTTCCAAATAACTTTGACGAGCTTTTTCTTTAGCAAGTCTAACTTGCTTAACACGTTCACCAGCTTCAATTGTTTTAGCTTGTTCAGAACGGATTTTTTGGATTTCAGCGGCCAAATTAGTCACGTTATTTTGGGCTACATCAATTTCATGTAATTTCTGTTTGTTTTCATTCAATTTGTTCGTAATGGTATCTTTGCTTTCATTACCACCAGTGGCTACTGCATTATTCCCTACAGCTAACGATCCAGTACCAGTCGCAATAGAACCATTACCTCTAGCTCTTGAATTATTACCTAACTCAAGGCCAGAATCCTCTTTAATGTTGTTGATGGTAATATCATAGAAGTTATTAGTTACACCATTTTCTGTTGTTGTAGTAGCAGAATCTGCTGCATAGCCAATATGACCTGCACAAGCAAGTGCTACTAACGTTGAAAGTGCTAATTGTTTTTTCTTAAAATTTTTCATTATAAATCCTTTTTCAAAATTTTATTTCTCATAAACTTAGTAATACATTAATGACCATATACTTTACCTTTTGGATTTACAAACTTCTGTAATATTTCCGTCCTCATCTGTTTTAAAACCAAAAACGCACTCTGTTCCCATAAGTTTATATGCTTTTTGTAAATACTCTTTAAACTTTTTTTCATCTTTATTCACATTAAGATGTTTGAATTTTTCTAAAAAGTCTACTTCATCGCCATTATCTTCATTATCTAATGTTATTTTAAAATTTTTCATTATAATCCTTTTTCAAATTTATTTAAAATTTTAAAAATTTGTTTTATTTCATTTGTTCCGAGTATTCTTTTTATACATTTACATATTTCTAATGACAGTTCTCTTTCTGGTTTGACAGCTTGAGAGGACGTATTTTTGGTATTACGAGTAAACTCGTTGCCTAACAATTCATCAATACTGACGTTTAGTAAATATGAAATTTTACATAATACATCATATTTTGGTTCACGATTGTTGCTTTCATAGCTAACATATGTAGGGTATGGAACTTCAAGCACTTTTGCAAACTCTTTGGCAGTCATATACCCCGCTAGTAATCTGTATTTTTTTAAATTACTACTAAATTGACTCATACGCCCCCTCGTCATAGGTAGTGAGTCTTGATAAAATCGGCTTCTTTGTAGAGGCCTTTATAAATCAACCATTCTAAGGTGAAGTTATCCATTTTCTTTTCTTCAATCAGTTTATTGAGGTAAATTTGGTCGCTTTTATCTGTCGAGAGAACAAAGGCAGCTTCTACAGGCTGTAAGGCAAGATCGAATACACGGTTTCCTTTTTCAAAGGAGCTATAGTAGTATTCATGACGTTCCTGGTTATCTAGTTTGGAAATGATGTCAATTTGGCGTTCGTTACAACCGAATTGATGGTAATAGTTACGTATTTGTTCATTGACTGCATTTTGGTTACGTAAATAAATTCTATTAGGGCAGTTTTCCAGGATTGTAGATAGTAAATCTGGTTTAGAAATAATATCTGCTAAGTTCTGAGTGGCCACGATAATAGATGCATTCTTTTTACGTAAATCTTTGAAGTATTCTCGGATTTTATCTCGGAATACAGGGTTATCAAAGAATAGCCAACATTCATCCAGGATAATCATAGTAGGGGAGGGGCTATCTTCTTTTAAAGCGTTGTCAATCTGATGGAATAGATAGTCAATGGTAGAAGGAACGATCGCTGGAGTACGCATTACTTCTTCCATTTCATACACCTGCCAACGTCCTGAACCTTTAATACTGGAGTGGTTATCAAAGAGGGGTCCATAAGGACCTTCCATTGTTAATGCACGAAGTCCAATACGAATGTCGGTATCCTGCACCAAATCACAGAAGTTAGAGATGGTACGTTTATCTTTTGGAAACTCTGCAAGAGATAATAGAGCTTTTTTGATCGTATCTTTAGTAGATTCAGTGACTTCAAACTTACCTCGATCTAAGAAGCCTGCTAGCCAATCAATGGCCCATACACGTTCTGTAGGAATGTCTACATTTTCTAGCGGTTGAAAAGATAAATCAGATTTGCCGCTTGCTGAAATATTGTAGAAGTTGCCACCAGCTGCATAGGTGGTAACACGGCTCGATGCCGCCTTATCAAAGACAAAAATACGGCTATTTGGATACTTCATAAAGTGAACTTCTAATGTATTCAAGAGTACAGATTTACCAGAACCAGAAGGGCCACATACAAGGGTATGAGCTAAGGCTCCGTTATGTAGTGAAAGTCTAAACTGGCTATTATAGGAATCTGTATATAAAAGAACTGGCCCCTTTAAATGGTCATTCCATTTGTCACCTGACCACTGTGCTGTGGTCGGGGCTAAATGACAAAAATTTAGGGAATTGACCATATTTCTACGAATGTTACATCTTGGACATCCTGGTAAGGAACCACGCCATGCTTCCATAGAATTATCTGTTTCAATATATCCAGTAAATTCTAGCTGGTTAACGATAGATAAGACATGACTAGCTATTTTTTCTACGCTAGAAACATCGTTAGCGAATACACAAAGGGTCATTGTGTAATAGCCTTGCGCAATCATACCTGTGCCTAACTCTTCGATGGCAGCAGTCACATCATTGGCTTTTGAAAGCTCTGTATCGTCAATCTCTGCATCGTTGACTTGTCGTTTAGTAGCAATGGCCCCTAACCGAGAACCAACGCCAATAGCCTGGAATTTTAAGTCTTTTCTTCGTTGAATTAAAAACTTTTTGGCATCATCAGTGCCAATGCAATGCCAACGACTTGTCCAGCGATATTGAATATTTAAGGCATTTAGAGTATCTAATAGTCCAGGAATAGTACTAATAGGGAAACCTAATAAAGTGATAACTCGCATAGGTTTAGTACCTAATTGAGGCTTTAGGCCCCCAGTAATAGAGGCGTCACTTAGGTATTCGTTTAGGTATTGTAATGGATTATATTTGACCTTGTGCATCCGATCGGAGATTAGACTGTGTAGGAATGTAGCAATTTCATCAGGGTCAAGCAAAGCAGAAAGCTCTTTGAAGATACTTTTAAGCATTAAGGCAAACTGATTTACTCTGTGGATAAACTCATCAGTTACTTCTTTGTAAATAGCTAAATCATCTTCGATGGATTCACCTTTATTTTTACCATTGGTAATAAAAGCTGAAGTTAATCTATGCTTTGTTTTACTTGGAGGTTCCATATAAATAGTGAAGTAGTAATCACTTTCGTAGAAATGGCCACTTTCAAAGTAGGTTGCTTTAGCATCTTCAATGGCTTTCCTGAAGGAAGCCTGCGCATCGCATTGTTAATGGCTGCGTTATAGGCAATCAGTTCTTCTGGTGTAGCGGAAGCTGTATCTAAACCACGAAACTTGAAGATGGCCATCATGGAATGGTCATGGTTATGCACGATACCATTTGTTTCATCAATGTAAGCCCAGGGAATCATATAGGAAAGACGAGGTTGTTCTTGCCAAATCCCATTCTTTTGGGAATAAATTCTTGGGTCCACCTCTTTTTTCTTGTTTTTTGAATTGAATAAAGAGAACAAGGGAAACCTCCTTTGTTTAATAGTAGTGTTTTTTGTAAACACTATTTTTTAGAATGACTTTGTAAAATTCAGGATCCCGATTGGTAAGCTGTAAGCAGGCAATATAGGCACTAATACCAAGAATGATGGCAATTAGTGACATGTAAGAGATCTGAAAGATAACTACTAGCATGATGGTTGTTAAGCTAATAGCGAATAAGATTGGTCGAGGCAAGCCCATCCATAAGACAGGCTCGGCTACTGATTTATGAAGGGGCACTTCAAATCCTTCTGGAATTGTTTCTTTCATAAAAAGTACCTATAGACCAATCATCATGCCAGCGCCTTGTCCTGCTTCCCATAAATATCTCAAGATTGGGCCTAAGAACATAATGATGCCTACACCAAAGCAAGCATAAAGAATTTTTTCTAATGAGCCGCCAGCATTACCTTTCATCATAAGGAATGCAGCAGCACCAATGAACAAACCACCTACTACTAGTGCAAAAGGACCAGTCATGAATTTAATGATACTTAGGAAAAAACCAATAATAGGAATATCAAAATTTGTTCCAGCGGTTGCTGTTTTTCCACCTGCATTGCCAATTACTGTGGTAACATCATTAGCAAAAGAATGGAGATAAGAATTAGTAAGGAGGAAAGCCGTGAGTCCAGCTACTTTCATTAAATAAGCATTTTGCATTTTTTCTTTCACAAGTTGTAATTTATCTTTCATTGATATTGTTCCTTTCGTGGAATAACTTTTGTAATATACGTGTTTTTTTCTTCGGAAAAAGATTCGACTTCAATAATTTCATTGACGATACGACCACGTTTACCATTACCTAAATCGGTATGTACGATGGAAATAATCACATCAATAGCATCACCAATCAGTTCTTTAATGTCACCAGACGAATCTGGGTCTTCCTGGGCTAAGGATTTAATGCGGCTAATGCCACTCATAGCGCTGTTTGCATGGACTGTGCATGCACCTCCAGGATGACCTGTATTCCAGGCTTTAAGCATGGTATAGGCGCATCCATCTCGAACTTCACCAATCACGATACGATCAGGAGAACGGCGCATACATTCACGTAATAAGCGGGTCATATTGTATTTGATAGATTTATCAGAATTTATTTCTTGTTTTGTGAACATAGGGGAGTAGTCACTAGCAGGGCATTGTAACTCTGGTAAGTCTTCTAAAGATATGATCCTGTGGAAAGGACTTAGCCTTGCCATAGCCTCTAAGATGGCATTTAAGAAGGTAGTTTTACCTGTGGCAGTACCGCCAACAACTAAGATATTTTTACGAAGGCTAACAGCATTTTCAATGTAATCTTTGTAATTTTCAGTGATAGTTCCATTAGCTACATAATCATCTAATGTAAATACAATATTGGCTCGTTTACGTATGTTAAATTCAGGAGTTTTAACAATAGGTGGTAATTCACCTTGGAAACGGTAGCCGTAGCCTCGTATTTCAGTAGAGATAGAGGGAATATCTTCATTAACGATTTTATCGGCTTGTCCTGCGATTAATTCGATAATGGCCGCTCTTTGTTTGTCTGTTAGGGAAATGTTAGTAATAACTTTACCTTCAGTGCCTGATAGATAGCGAATATATCCATCTGAATTAACATAAATCTCCGTGATGTCACCACGATTAAATAAGGTAACGAGTTCAGTACCTAGAACAACATCTAAGACTTCATTCCTCGATGTTGTTTGTGTCGTCATCATCTACCTCCTCTTCATGTTCGTCTATATCTGTATTTAATGCATACATGAAGTCTTCTCGAAGCGTTTCAGAGATTGTGTTGTCTTCTAAAAAGGTTTGGTATCGTTGTAAATAATCATCAACAGTCTGAGATCTATTGGTTTCTAACTGTTCTTTGGCGGATAGAATGGCACCCACTAAAATTGACAGGTTGTTAATAGGGAAACCTAATTGTTGAATGATATATCCAATGTGGCTTAACTCCTGGTTATGTTTTCGTTTAGATACTTGACGTTTTTCTTTTCGTAAGATTTCTAACTTTCTTAATAAAGCAGCCTCATCTTCCATCAACATAGATAGTTTTTTAGAGCTTTTTTGAATATTTTTCTGTGAACGTTGAATAGATTGCATTGGTAGGATAGTAATCACCTCACTTTTTTATATTTTTATCGTAAGAAAATGTATCTGAAGAAGCTTGAGAGGCTTGTTTACTCAATAGGGCCTCTCGTTTTGCATTTGCATTTCGTACAGGGTCTGTACGGATCACATCACTAACTATAGGGGCATTAATGAGTTTTTTCAGGTAATAATTGTTTTCGTAATATTTAATCTTATCTGTTAAAACAGGAAGAGAACCTGAAGCAATGATTACTTCTTGATCTTCCATTCTCTTTAGTTCATCAGCAGTCATTAAAGACCTAGCCATTTGACTTGTAGAAGTACTGGTATAACCAATAAATCGACCTGCATTCCTAGTTTTAGATTTGGATTCAATAGTAGCTTTACCAATTTCAGTCTCTGCATATTGGGCAGTATCATTGTCATTGGGGGCATAGAAAATCTTTAAATGACAGTTCATTAAAATTTGATTGTCTTTTCCATAAATACCATTAATTTGTGGTAAGCCCTGGTTAATCAAAAATACTTTCATGCCATACCCTGCAATATAGGATAGTGTGGCGGCAAAAGACTGTAGATTACCTAGAGAAGAAAACTCATCCATTAAAAATAAACAATTGTGTTTATAATTGGATTTTGCTTGGCCATTTACATAGGTTCCAATAGATCTAGCATGATGCTTTACCATCATTTCAAAGAACAGCCTAAAAATAGGGGCTAGACGTAATAAGTCGGATGGTGGAGTGACTAGATACAGTGATACAGGCTTTTTGTAATTCATTAGGTCATCAATACAAAAGTCAGATACTGATGTGTTATAAGCTAGTAATGGATCTAAATATTCCTTTAAAGCAGTATTGGCTGTAGATACAATCGAACCTAACTCATTATCTGGTTTAGACGTGATTTCAACGAAGGCCTGATAAATAATGGGGTGTGTTCCAGGCATTGAATTGAGTGAAGTAGCTTGAGGATAGATAGCTCTTAAATCCTCTTGTGTAAAATGCCTTGTTTCATAGCTGCAAGTTTTTGTATTCCATTCCACAATATCAATACCTTCTGGAGGAACATGTTCGTACATCACTAAACCCTTAGCGGCTTCTACAAAGCCTTTAGCAGTTTGCTTATATACCCCATCCTTATCTTGTTCTACGGAGATACTAGATTTTAAAAAACTAGCAACGCTATATAAAGTAGGAGGAGTAGGGTAGTTCTCTGGATCTGTGTAATGTGCGTATTTTAAATGCAATATAACGGTCATTATGACGTTGGTTGCATTAGAGGTCCAGTGATCTGGATTTCCTTTTCCTTCATAATCAGCTATGATTTGAGCTAAGTTTTGAGCTTTTGATACTTCCATAGGATTTCCAATAGGAATTTCATCAAGCGGGTTCCATCGAGCTGATGAGCCATCATCACTAGTGGGTTCAAACTTAATTGCTACATGCCCCATTTTCTTACGATACCCAGCCGTAACACCCCAGTTTTCTGACTTTATATCATTGACGATAACGCTACTTTTCCAACTGCCTAATAGGGTTGGAATAATAAGTCCTACGCCTTTACCAGACCGTGTAGGAGCCACAACAGCTAAGTGCTTGTTGGAGTTATCTCGTAAATAAAAATGAGGTAACTTTTTGTAGAGTTTGACAAGAAATTTATAGAAAAAATCATAATAATATGTAGGTGTCCAACAATATTTTTTTATATCGAATTTTGGTGGATTCTTTAAATAGGCTTGTGCTTGTTTAATTTTTTGCCCTAATACTTTTCTTCGCTTTGGATCGGTATTTGCATTATATTCTTCAAGCCAAACAGTGATTTTTTCAGGAATCCGATCTAATACTTTATCTTGTTTTTCGTCAAATTCCATCTCTGCATAGGCTAGTTTTTCGTTTTTCTTTACTTCCAACCGTCTTAGTTGTTTTGTTAAGGATCTTTTAAAGGGAGAATCATATAATCCAATTGTCACGCCATTGCTAGAAATAAGGTTCATCTTCAATAGATCTTTATACTCAGCCCAACGTGCTGAACCATGTGAAGTTAGCAATGCTTTAGGTTTTAGGAGTAATGCAATGATAAAAATTAAAAACAAGCCAAATCCAACCCACATAATGGCATTGGTAAATAAATAGTTTGCTTCGTGGTAATAGAGAAACCATGTGATACATTTGAATGGGTGATACCATTGCATATATTCATTAGAGATAGTAGGAGCACCTAAATAATAAATATTGTAATTAAGTGCTTCTACTATAGAATTTGTTGCTTTTTGCATAGCCCAAAGCATAATAGATGAATAGACTATGTACCGCATAGTTATCTATACTCCGAGGTATATTCAGGAATTGAAATATCTTGAGTAACAAATAAGCTAAATTCTTTACCAGGTCGAATCTCAATTGTAATTTGATTTTGCGCAGACCGTTTGACTAAATCAGAGATGACATCTTGAATTTCTTTCACACCGCCTGAAACAGCTTCTTGACCAGGGCTACGATTATCTGAACCACCTGTGTTTCCAGTTGCAGATTGTGCAATAGCACTTACCATAGTTCCAAATACTGCGGTTCTTAATAAGTTACCAGTGTGGGAATCATAGATGTCTTTTAAACCAGGCATTCCTGTTCCATCAATCGCTGGTAAATTAGGTAATGTGATGCTATTACCATTAGGTAAAATAATTCGATTGAACGTAACACCGATTCGTTTAACACCTTTTCCGCCAGCACTACCTGCTTGGCC
>QWCF01000666.1_pt1 | contig 12030 bp, 10 predicted proteins | sample 1972521 | NCBI WGS metagenome assembly QWCF01 (sample SAMN09866715, study PRJNA288562) | Human oral metagenome isolate term4_saliva, whole genome shotgun sequencing...
AGAAAAAAGTTATTTCAGAAAAAGAAATAGTATTAGTTTATCAAAAAGATAATATAGTAAATAATATTAGTGATAATAAAATAGTAAAAAATCAAAATGAAAATTCTAAAGAATCGAAAGATAATACTACTATTTCAAAAGAAAATACAAAAGAAGAAGCTAACAGCAATATAAGTAAACAATCTAATCAAAGTGAAAATACAATTCCATCAAATAATTCAACAACTCAAAATGGTAAGATCAAATCAATAATAAAAACTGATGCTGGTGAGGTATTAGAAACTTTATTTTTAGATAAAGATGTTCAGCCAGAAATTAAAGGATATAAATATAAAGAAACAAAAGTTGTAGATAAAAATACACAAGAATTAATTTACACATCAGAATCAGCAAATCTAAGAAAAGCAGATGTTAAATCTGGTATAGATGGTGTGACTTCAACAACTGTTGGCTTATTTACAAGTATTATTGCTCTAATATCAGCCGTAATTTATAGAAAACGAAAAGAATAAGAACAAATTAAATAAGCAATAGATATTAATATTATCTATTGCTTATTATTTTTTATTGTATTTTATTAATAAAATTTTCTTCGACCTTATTTAAAAATAGGGATGTTGAAATATTATTACTTTCACTTAAAATATCCGCATAATTAATTAGATCATTTTTTATTGATTCATATTGTGCATAAAAGTAAAAGCCATCTCTAGATGAATCAGAATTAGAATATTTGATCACACCATTATTAGATAAGATATCTGCAAAAGTTAATAAATATGATACTTTATTATCTGCATAAACATTAATTAAAATTGAATTCTGTAAGAATATAGTTTTATCTATTAATGATTTTGATACATATTTATAATTAGAGGCATAGTATTCAATGACTCTTTCATCTAATTTGAAATTAGTATGAACATATAATTTTTCAAATAAATTAAGTTCTGCTCTATGCAATTTCATTACAACTTTTAAAATATTTCTCAATTGATATAATTCCTCATCTGTAAAAAGATTAGAAAAAAGACCTAACAATATAAAAGGTGTAATAAATTTATAATAAAAAGATTTATTATATATAAAATCAGATTCCAATTTTATATCGTTTTCTCCAAAATATTTATTTATATCTATACATTGATTAAGTACATATTTTTTTTGTATATCAAACAACTCAAGTTCTTCTTTATTTAATATATAGTCAAATTTTTGATACCTATTAATAAGTCTAGATATATATTGATCATACATTGGTATATCAACATTATTTTTTATATTCTTTGTATTAGGTTCTACAAATTTATAATATGTTAAAAATCCTAATTTGAATTTTAATTTTTCAAAAACAGCGTCATTAAAATTTTCATATCCATAAGTATAAAGGTGTTTTAATTTATCATCGTTTATTAAATTAATTAATTCTATATCTGATAATATATTTAATAAATATTGATGATTATAAAATAAAGATGAATAATCATCAGAAAGAAATTGAGTTTTAATATCATTTTCTTTTTTAAAAATTTTTTTATTTATATCATCTTTAAATCGAGTCAAAAATTCATCTTCACTTATCTCAGACTTAAAATATTTACTTACAATGTTATTTGATTTCTTTGAATATGTTTTAGTTGTATAAATATGCATTAATCTAGTATTACTATTTTCAAAAACAATTTCATTTTCAGAGTCTATATATATATTAATTGTATATCCTTTTTTTACAAAATGTTCTAAAAAATCTTTATTCTTCTTGAAAATTTCATATTTTTTCTTCTCTTCTTTAAAAAAGTTCAATTGATAATCAAAATCTAATTTGTTTGTTAATTTTGAAAAGTCGATTATTTCATTGTTTTTTGTACTTGTTATTACCATTGGTAAATCCTTCTTTCTTTAATATTTTATAATCTAATTATATAAAAAACTTTAGGGTATAACTTATATCCTATTAATTCACCAATAAAAAAAAGAGCAATTATTGCTTATTGCTCTTTAATAATTATTATTTTCGTTGGATTAAGAGAATTTATTATATCCATATTAGTCAATGTGAATTTCTTTAGTGGAAGTTTTGTATCTTTATTAAAATAAGCATATGCTTCAAAATAAGTACCACCTGTAATATAATCAACTATTTTTAATTTTCTTGAATATTTATTCCCCCTCACTTCTACAATATATAATAGCATAATAGTTCCTTCTTTCTTAAATTTAGTTATATTCTATAGTTTAATTATATAATATAAGCTATAATAATTACATAATATAATTAGGAGGAATTTTATATGAAAAAAAATATAAACAAAGAAGCACTTATATTGCTAGGAAGTGTTATCTTTATAGCTATTTCAATAATTGCTAGTAATTTATTACATTTTGCTCCAGGCATTATTTTATCAATAATATTTGCATTAATCACAATAAAATCTAAAGATCCTACTCAAAAAGTATTTGGTGTTATAGGATATTTAATATTTTTTATAAAACAATTAACTAGTTCTAGTTATAATGCGTTTTCATATTCACTACTTGGTATTGCTCTAATCTCGGCTGTATTTTATGTGTATTCTGATGAATATTTTTTATCAAATAATACGGCTGAATCAAAATCAGTAATACAAAAAGCAACTAACTTATTGATTTGTTTAATTCTTGTAGGGATTATGCTGGTTTTCTATTTCATATTACAAGAATTTTGGAAAGGTACTTTCTTAGAAATAGGAGCAGAAGTTGGTTATATTGTCTTTATTGTAACAGTAATTACCGCTTTTTCTAAAAAAATAGATGCTGATTATCAGAAAAAAATTGATTATGCGAAAAAATTAAAAAATGATTATAAAAAAATGTTAGAACAATCTATTGATGATGATAATGATAGTGACTTAATAACAGAAGAAAGGAAATCAAACACAAATTCAAACTTACCAAAATTATCAGAGGGTATTTCTAAACAAATCCCTAAAAATAATTCAGCAATACAAGAAGCCAAATATTTTGCTGAAATAGAAAAACAGAAAAAAGAACGTCAAAATACAATTATTAAAATATTATCTATATGGCTATTGATAATTGATGTTTCTATATTAGGATATTTATTTGCTCCTAATAATACAGGCTTTAATTTTATAGCAACACTTATTTGTATAACAATTATTGCGGTTACATTTTTACCAGAAGGCGAAGATGAATCTGTTTATAATTTAATTTACAGTAAACTAAGACCATTCCAGGCAATAGCATTTTTATTATTATTAATTGCTCATAATCAAGAATTTTCTTGGGCATTAGGCTATGCTTGCATTGTCGCATTATTACATATAGTTTGGATTTTAGGGTATATTAATCTAAAAACATTCTTTACTATAACAATACTTGTATATACACTTCCTATTTTTGGATATTTTTCTAATCCATATAGACAAATTTCAGAAGAAACGCCTACTATTAGTAGCGTGATATTCCAGAAAAAAGATATTACATATGAAAACCCGATTAAAAATTTAGGCGAAACACTAGATCAATATACAATGTCTAATTAAAATATAGAAATAAGTATTAAAAATAAAAAAAATGTAGAGTTTATTATTTTATTAAAACTCTACATTTTTTTATTTTAGTATAAAAGTAATATTATTGAATTGTATAATAATAGCTTCGATATCTTTATTAATAAATATTATAAAATTTAAAATTCATAATTACAATTATATAACATATAATATATAATATTAAATAAAATTTTGTGTTGAGTTCTTTTTTTAATAAAGAGCAAAGATATTGAATAATATAATAGACAATCAAAAACAATATAGAAGTTATCAAGACTGAAAAAGATAATTTAGATATAAAATTTAAAAGTGCATTCATTTTTTCACCTCAATGTAAGTATCATTGGTTTATACTATAATTATATCACCTATATAAAATGAATGCAAGATTTAAAGTATAATTAATTTATAAATTAATTAAAGAAAGAAGGAAAAAAAAATATGATAGTATCAAATAATATCACTAGTATTACAAAAAGTTATGTGGAAATTGTTAATGATATATTTAAATCAAAACAAGTAGCTACCGAATTTAATTTATCTGAACATAATATGAAAGGATTTGATCACTCTTGGAAACTTGGTGGAGTTATGCCTATTTTGTTAGATCCAATTAATATGAAATTATATATAACATATGATGTAATTCGTAATTTTTCAGTAAAATACAATAAATATTTATTTTTAGGAAATTCTATTTTTTTAGGTAATTTGTGTTTACAAAATTCTCGTAGAAATAAAATTTTTAAAGAGTTAATTGGAGAAAAATATCCATTAGATATGACAAAAGAAAAAGTCGTAGAATTTTTAGAATCAACAACATTTAAACGACAAGTCCTAAAATTAGTTGATGAATTATTAAAAGAAAAATTATTGCGTACAGAAAGTGAGTATATTTCTGATTTATATAATTTAAGAATTACATTTTCTGAAGCTACAGTTGCTCAAAAAATTTATGCATATTATATGGAATACCAAACTACAGAAAAAAGAAAAAAATATATTACTATGAATTCTTTTGAAATTCCTGATAATCCAGAATTATTATTAAATGCAAAAGAAGAAATTATTAATTATTTTATTTCTAAAAAGCCACACAATTCCGAATATAATCCATTTACATTTTTATTATGGTTTGATAGAACTTTTTATAATGTAGAAAGAGATATTATAGCAGATGTATTTAGAGTAAGTAATATACTTTTTGAAAAATTAAACGAGAACTCTAATCTAGACAGATATAAGATTATAAATAACTTAATGTCTGCATTAAATATAATTGTTCAAAAAAATCCAACATTATTTAAAAGAACTAATTTATCTAGAAAAGATAAACAGAAATTTTTATGCTTTTTAAAAGATAATGAAATAAAATACGACTTACGTTCTCGTTTTTTTAGAGATGACGAGGCCCTAAACTTGTTAAAAGAAGATTTTATATTCAATTATAAAAGTTGTCAGTCATTAGCAGAAATCTTTAAAGGTGATTATATTGCTTTTTATATCGATGATTTATTAAATGTTAATACATATGATACAACTACAGATTTATTGAGTTTAATAAGAGTTTCTAAAAAGGTGACAGATCTATATTTTAAAAAAAATGAATTTGAGAATTTTAAAGCAATTCTTTCTATATTAAATTTAGAATTAACAGAATATATCCCTGAAACAACAACAATTCATTTTATTGAAGATGATACTAGTGTACTTAATAGATTTATTCGTCCCTATGTTTAGGGGCTTTTTTATTATGTTTTTTTATATTATATATAATTAAAATATATATATTAAAGAAAGAAGGAAATAAATATGATAATATCTAAAAATTTTACTGATAGTAAAAGAAATTATATAAAAATTATTAATGATATATTTAAATCAAAACGAGTAGCTAATGAATTCAATTTATCAGAAAAAAATATTAAAGCATTAAACAATTCGTGGCATACAGGAGCAAGAATGTCTATTTTGTTAGATCCAATTAATATGAATTTGTTCATAACTGACAAGGATTTGCGAGAATTTTCTAAAGTTAATAATGAATATACATTTTTAGGAAAAACTATTTTATTAGGAAATATAAATTTAAATAATTATCGAAAAAATAATTTATTTGAAAAACATATCAGTCCTACAGGTACATCTGACCTAACTCTAAATAAAATTAAGGAATTTTTAGAATCGAATAATTTTAAAAGAAAAGTTCTAAAAATGACAGATACCTTATTAAAAGAGAAATTAATTTGCACAGAAAATGAATATATTTCAAATTTGTATAACTTGGAATTATTATTTTCTGAAGCAACAACTTCTCAAAAATTGTATACGCATTATATAGAATCAAAACATAGAGGTAAAAAAGATCACATTAATATGAATTCTTTAAAAATTGATAATGATTTAGAATTATTATTAAATGCAAAAGAAGAAATCGTTAATTATTTAATTTCTAAAAACTTTTATGCAATAACATACAATCCATTTACATTTTTAAGTTGGTTTAATGAAACATTCACTAATACCGAAACAGATACTATGGTGGACCTATTTAAATTAATTAAAAAACTTTTTGAAAAGAAAGTAGATAATTCTGATATAAAAAGAAATTGGATTTTATCAAACTTAAATTATGAATTAAATAAAATTGCTAAACAGAACCCACAACTGTTTCAAATAAACAATTTATCAATAAAAGATAAAAAGGAACTTTTATCCATAATAACAGTTGATGATATACAGTATATATTAAGTAATAATAAATATATTCTTAATTTTTTCAAACAAGATTTTATTTTTAATTATAAATTATATGATGAAATATTTGAAGAATCAACAGGCTATCTTGCTTTTCATATTAATGAATTAGTAAATATTAATACATCTAACTTAATAAAAGATAAATTCAAGTTAACAATAATTCCTAAAAATATTACAGATATATATTTGGAAAAAGAAAAATTTGAAAGATTTCGAACTATTATTACTGCATTAAATTTAGAAATGACAAACTATATTCCATTAACAACAACTATTCATTTTATCGAAGATAATCTTAGCGTACTTGATAGATTTATAAATTTAACAGACCCTGCATAGGGTCTATTGGTTTATTATATATAAATAGTATATAATTAATTTATAAATTAATTAAAGAAAGAAGGAACTAAATATGATAACGTCAAAAAGCAACTCTAGTAAAAATAATTATGCTGCAATTGTTAATCAAATATTTAAAGAAAAAAAAATAATTAATGACATAAATTTATCAGAAGACAATATAAAACAATTTAATATATCTTTTAAATACGGACATTTTATGTATATATTTTTAGATCCAATAAATATGAATCTATTAATTCTTAATAAAGGATTGCGTACTTTTTCAATAAAAGATAATAAATATATGTTTTTAGGTCGAACAATTTTTTTAGGTACATTATGCTTACAAAATTTCCGAAGAAATAAAATATTTAAAGATTTTATTGAGCAAAAAGAAGTATTAGATCTTTCTAAAGAAAAGATTAGTGAATTTTTAGAATCGACAACATTTAAACGACAAGTATTAAAGTTAGTAGATCAGTTTTTAAAAGGGCCATTAATTAATCAAGAGAGTAATAATATTTCAGATTTATATAGTTTGAATATTTTATTTTCAGAAGCATCAGTAACTCAAAAAGTATACGCATATTATATGGAATATTCAGATAATGATTATAAGAGAGAATATATTAATGAATGTACTTTTGCTATACCTAATGATTCAGTATTATTATTAAATGCGAGAACCGAAATTCTTAATTTGATTTTAAACCAAAATAAGCCTTCAGAACTTAATGGATTTAAATTTTTATTATGGTTTAATAAAACATTTTATAATATACCAACGGATAATGTTGCTGATATATTTAAATTAACAAATATTATTCTAAAAAATGAAGTAGAAAATCCTCGAATTAATAATGAAGAAATTTTATCATCTTTTAGAATAGCATTAGAAAGCGTATCTGGGCAAAATTCAGATATATTAAAATATACTAATTTATCAAAAAATGATAAAAAAAGTTTTATGACTTTATTAAAGCCAGCTGAATTAAAAACTCAATTACAGACACAAAAAATAAGTTCAGAACAAATTATTAATTTCTTAAAAGAAGATTTTATATTTGATTATAGGCTATATAGAGAGCTTGCTTGGAAGTTTCAAGAGGGATATAGTGCATTTTATATTAATAACTTAGTAAATATTAATAAAAATTCACAATTGATAGATTCTGTTAATTTAATAAAAGTTTCTGAAAATGTTACAGATCTATATTTGAATAAAAAAGAATTTGAACAATTTAATATACTTCTATCTGTATTAAATTTAGAACTAACAGAGTATATTCCCGAAACAACAACAATTCATTTTATTGAAGATGATACTAGTATATTAGATAGATTTATTTAACAAGACTTCTATAAGAGTCTTGTTTTTTATTATAAAAAACATTATATAATTAATGTATAAATATACAAAAAAGAAAGAAGGAATACATATGATAACAACAAAAAAACAAGGAAATAAAAGTTTAGCCGAAGTAATTACAGAAATATTGGATTCAGGTACTTTAAAAAATGAGAATTTTTTCGAAAATATATTTGAATCTTTTAACGCATCTTGGCAAAGAGGTCGAAAACTCGAAATATTCGTAGATACATATAATTCAAAATTATTATTTAGACAAAAAGGAGACTATAGACCTAATTATCGAGACATAGATTTAATCGGTGATTATATTAAAATTGGAGAATTAAATTTAAAATTACTATCTCGTAACAAATTTTTTAGTGATTGTGTAGATTTATCTAGTTATGGTTATATTATTAATAAAAAAGATTTAAGTGAAGAAAAAATTAAAGAATATTTAGATTCTAAATTATTAAGAAGAAAAATTTTATCTCTTTCAGATAAATTTTTAAAAGATAAATTAATCAATAAATCAACTTATCCATTATTAGACTTATATACATTTAAAATAAGAAAAGAAGAAGCAACAATCGAACAAAAATTTTTTGCTTTGTATAAAAAAAGGATACAACAAGAATCTGTATTATCATATTTTGATTTATCAAAACAAGAACTTGAATTAATGACAGTAAAAGAAAATATTGTAAATGAGTTGTCTGGTAGTGATTCTAGAGAAATAGGGGCGAACGCTTCAGATTTCTCTTTATGGTTTGATAAAAATGTTCTGAACGACACTGATAGTACATTAACTTCACTCTTTGAAGTAACAATTAACTCTATAAAAGATAAAAATCTTAAAAATAATAAAGATGAATTTTATAGAAGTAATTATCGTTATTCCCCTGAATTAGATCATCTATCATTAAGTTGGAATAAATTAAGAGGAAGCCAAAAATTAACTAACACATATCTACCTAAACATATAAAGAAAGACTTTTTAAGACTGTTGTCTTATGATGAAGTAAAATCATTAAGACGTTATAGCTTGTCTACAGCTGAATTATTCGATTTTTTTAAAGAAGATTTTATTTTCCATTTTGATTTTTACAATGAGTTAGTTGATTTAACACTTAATCAACCTATTACAGATTTTTATATTGATACTTTTATAGAAAAATCAACATCAAAATCAAAGGAAACTCTAGAATTAATAAAAATTTCTGATAAAATAAAAAATCTTTATGTCAGCAAAGAAATTTATAATAAATTTATAGATGTATTAACTGCTCTAGGTTATGATAAAGAAGAATTCATTTCTCCGAATACAACTGTACTTTTCCTTGAAGATTTAAAAAATATTGATGAAATTAAAGAACGATTTGTTTAATTTTATTTAAAAAAAGAATATCAATATCTTATTAGTATTATTAACTGTTGCTGTTAATATACTTTATATGATTTATTACCGAAAAGACCACTTTTGTGGTCTTTTTTATATCAATAAATAATATATAATTAATGTATAAATTAATATAAGAAAGAAGGAATACATATGATAACAACAAAAAAACAAGGAAATAAAAGTTTAGCAGAAGTAATTACAGAAGTATTGGATTCAGGTATTTTAAAAAATGGCGATGTTTTTGAAAATACATTCAAGGTGTTAAATGATTCTTGGAAACTTGGAGATATACTTGATGTATTAGTAGATACATATAAATCAAAATTATTATTTAGAATAAAAGGTGATTACAGAACTAATTATAAAGATATAGATTTAATTGGTGATTATATTAAAATTGGAGAATTGAATTTAAAATTACTATCTCGTAATCAATTTTTCGCTGACAGCGTAGATAGAAATAAGTGGGGGTCTGCATATTATAGAAACGAATTAACTAAAGAAAAAATTAAAGAATATTTAGATTCACAATTATTACGAAAAAAACTTTTATCACTTGCTGATAAATTTTTAAAAGAAAAATTAATTACTAAACAATCTATACATCCGTTATTAGATTTACACCAATTTAAAATAAGAAAAGAAGAAGCAACAATTGAACAGAAAATTTTTGCTCTATATAAAATAAAAATACTACACGAACCTGTATTATCTTATTTGGATTTATCTAATCAAGAATTTGAATTTAATACAGTAAAAAATAATATAATCAAAGATTTATCTACAATAAATTTTAGTGATATAAATGACACTACTTCTGATTTTTCTCTATGGTTTGATAAAAATGTTTTAAAAAATACAGATAACACATTAACTTCACTTTTTAAACTTACAATTCAAGCGATAAAAAAAGATAATATCAATAATAATAATAATTATAAATTACCTAAGAGTAAATATATTTCTTCTTCTAGGGAAATAACTCATTTATCAGCTAATTGGAGAAAATTAAGAGACAGTACTAGAAATAAAGAATTAGAAAATAATAATTTATCTAGAGGTATAAAGAAAGAACTGTTGCAACTACTTTCTTATAGATCTATATCAGACTTATATCATTACGATTTACCACTTGTTGAATTATTTGAATTTTTCAGAGAAGATTTTATTTTCAATCTTCAATTTTATAAAGAATTAGCATATCTAAAGACAGATAATCCATATTTGAATAGAAAAAATATTGAAGACTTTTACATAGATGAATTTATAATGAAAGGAACAATTGGAAGCGATAAAACTGTTACATTATATACAATTCCAGATAAAGTAAAAAATTTATACGTTAGCAAACCAGTATATGATAAATTTATTAATGTAATACAAGCATTAGATTATAATAAAGAAGATTTTATTTCTCCTAATACAACTTTACATTTCCTTGAAGACTTTGAAAATATCGATGAAATTAAAGAACGATTTGTTTAATTTAAATTTTGTTTAAAAAGAAACTTTGTATCCCAGAGTTTCTTTTTTTATATCTGATAATAAAAAAAATATTCTTATTTTAAAATAGAGATATTTAAATAAAATTTTAATCAAGATTATATTTACAAAAATATGAAAATCTGTTATAATAATATATATAGTAAATATAGAAAAATACAAATATAAGGAGGCAAATATGTTAACATCTAGACACGAAGATAACAGAATTAATTCAATAATCAAAGACTATTTGGATAACAATAGGTTTCTTGAAGACGATATTTTTTACAATATATCTAGAAGTATTGTAGATGCTTTTAATGAAAAAACAAATATTAGTATATTCATATCACTAAAAAGTAAAAGCATTAAATTAGTAAATGTATATGAATACATAGAGGATATTGACTTGGTAGATGATTATATAAAATTATCAGAATATTCATATGAAGATTTAAAAAAAGATTTAAACTGTAAATCTAATTATTTATTATTCAATAATGAGGACCTAAAGCCGTTTGTAAAATCTGAGAAATTTAAAGAACGTATATTAGAAGCTTTTAGTGATTATAACTTAAGTAAATTAAATGGTAATTTTATAGAACTCGATGATCTTACAAATTTAAATATCACTCTAAATGAAGCAAATTTAGAACAAAAACTCTTTACTTATTATAAATACAAAATTCATCCATATGATGACTTAGTACAATCATTAAAAAAGAAATTTATGATGAAATTAAAGAAAAATCAATTTTTGAAAAAGAATTAATTGTAAAAAAAGTATTAAAAACATATTATACTACATATAATAGCTTGATAGATGAAAATTACAATTTTCATAAATTTTTAAATACAACCCTTTTAGGGGATAACAAAAATAAATTTGATATAATGATTAATTTCTTAATAAATATTTTTGAATTTAAATTTAATAACTTATTTGGTGAAATTGAATTTCCAAATATTAATAATAAAATTAGATGGGATAGATAACAGTATGTACATATCTATACAAAATATATAGAATATGTTCCTATTGTCAGGAAAACCCCGCTTTTAATCGTAAGATTGAGAGTGCTTGAATTTAAAACTAAGAAACCCTAAAGACTTTGTTACTACAACGTAATCCAAAA
>QWCF01001199.1_pt1 | contig 12027 bp, 8 predicted proteins | sample 1972521 | NCBI WGS metagenome assembly QWCF01 (sample SAMN09866715, study PRJNA288562) | Human oral metagenome isolate term4_saliva, whole genome shotgun sequencing...
GCTACTGATGCAGGTAAAGCTGCTGTTAAGAATGAATCCAAATTATCTCAAATTGCAAATAAGATGAGTAAAACTGCCGAATCCACTAAAGGTATCGCTGGTAAAATATTCAGCTGGGTTTCTAATGGTGTAACTTCCATGCTTAATAAGATTGGTAGTGTTATGCCTAATAAAGAAGTTGCTGGTCGTATAGCTAAGATGGCAGGTGAAGCTGGTAAACGTGTAGCTGGTACTTTGATTAAACGTGCTGCTGCTGGTATTGCTAAGCTAGCTTCTAAAGCATTAGCTGTTGGTGCAGGTGTCGGTGCTGTATGGGTAGCTTATGACGTTATCTCTGGTATAGTTGGTGGTGTATGGGATTGGTATAATATTGCCGATATCGCATATGATGCTAATGTGGATACTGGTGTTAAAGTTATAGCTGGTGCTTCTCGCACTATTAGTAATATTTGTCTTAACTTAATCGATGAACAAGATATCTTTAACGTATTGGCTGGTATATTCTATGATATGACACCATTCCGTGAAGATATTAAACGTCGTATTCAAGAGTACAATGATAATCCTGATACTCACCCTAAAGGTGCTCCATCTAAAATCTCTACAGCTAAAGAATACAATGATATCTTTGCTAAAGGATTATGGGATAAAGCTAAAGAAACTGCTAAAGACGTTAAAGACTGGGTTAGCGATAAAATCGATAGTGCTAAAGAAACAGTTAAAAGCGTAGCTGCTAATTTAGCTGGTAAAGCATCCAATGAAGCTCAATATGTATGGAATAAAGCTAAAGATGTAGCATCTTCAGCAACTAATGCTATAGGTAATGAGCTATTATACATTGGTGGTAAAGCTATGACTGGTGTCGAATGGTTATCAGCTAAGGCTCAACCAATCTTAACCATGTTTGGTAAAGCTGGTGAATTAGTAGTTAACGGTATGAAAGCCGTTGGTACTACAGTAAAAGACACTGTCGGTAAAGTTACTGGTTTCTTAGGGGATATGGTACAAGGTGCAAATCAATGGCTAAAATCCAAAGGTATTGATATTGGAGCTATTCCTGGTAAAGTAACTCAAGCTGCTGGTGATGCTTGGTCATTCTTAAAAACTGGTGCTAGCACTATAGCTGATAAAGTTTCTAATGAGTATACCTATGTAAAAAATGGTATATCTAATAACTTAACTTGGGCTAAGAATGGTCTAATGTCTATTGGTCAAGGTATAGCAGACCGTGTAGGTGGTAACCAAGCATCTAAAACAGGTCAAAGCAAATACGGTCGTGGTGCTTTCTTTAAACAAAACGATCCAATGTTTGCTAACTTACCATATCAAAACTCTACTGAGTCTACTGGACAAACAATTGGTGATTCTGGTTGTGGTCCAATAGCTGGTGTTAATGCTATTATAGCAGCTAAACATGGTATGGGTGGTGCTGACCCTGTATCTGCAGTAAACTATGCTGCTAAGAATGGCTATAAAGAATCTAATGATGGTACTAAACCTGGATTCTTTAAATCATATGCTAAATCCCAAGGTATGGATGCAGACAACTTGTCTAAATCTCATGTAGCTGATAGTTTAATGAGTGGTGGTTCTGTTGTATTGTCTGGTAAGAGCCGTAATGGTAAATTATCATCTGATCATCCATTTGGACCTAACCCTCACTATGTAACTGCTACAGGTTATGATGCTAAGTCTAAAACTGTAACTATTCAAGACCCAGAAGAACCTGGTGATAATTACAAATATCCTATCGGTAGTGTATTAAATAATACTGATACTGCTATTGGTATTAGTAAACGTGGACGTTCTAAGAATACTCTTCGTCGTCTAGGTCGTGGTAAATACGGTAGAAGCAGAACATTCATTCCTCGTTGGGGCCATGGTAAGTTCGGCAGAGGTGATGGTGGTGCTGGTCCACAAATTCTTCAAATGCTTACACAGTTAGGATTTAATAAGATTGCTTCTTGTGGTATCCTTGGTAACATGATGCAAGAATCTAAATTATATCCTGATATTGTTGAGGGTGGTAGTCATGCTCCAGAAATCACTGTAGATGGTGCTACAGGTTATGGGCTATGCCAATGGACAGATGCTGGTCGCCAACAAGGATTGGCTGATTTCGCCAAATCTAACGGTAAATCCTCATCTGACCCAGGCGTACAGTGCTCTTACATTGCTCAAGAATGTAATAAAATGGGTATTACTACTAGCTTGAATGATTGTGCTAGTGCATCCGATGCAGCATACTTATTCCATAAAGAATATGAAATATCTTCTGATAGTAAAGAAGCAATACAAAGTCGTCTAGACTGGGCTGAAGAAGCTTATGCTAACGATGGTGCAATAGCTGGTTCTAATGGTAACCTTTCCTCTAGTGGTGTTATCGGTGGTGGAGCAGGTGCTGCTGGTGGTCAAAGTAATCTATTAATGAAAGCTATCTTTGGAGATGCTGGTGATAAGATTACTCAGGCTTATAATGCATTCTTCGGTTCTCCTGGCGGTGGAGCCGGTGGTGGTATGTCTGGTGGTGTAGTTGGTAGTGGTAATACTAAAGCTGCATCTAACTGGGCTGACTCTATGGTTGGTAGCCAAGGTTTTGGTAATAACGGTTGTAGTACATTCGTTAATAAATACCTAGAGCAAGCTGGTGTAAAGCAAATCAATATGTACGTACCGACTGCTGAAGAAGAGTCTAAACAAAACAAACCTTACTCATTCAAACCTGCATCTGCTGGTGGTAATGAAGGGGACGTAGCATTAATAAATACTTTGACTAGCGATGCTGAAGCTGACCATGTAGTTATCGCTGATGGTAAAGGTGGTTATTGGGGGAACTCTTCCAGTAAAAATCTTATCGTTAAAGGTGATATTGCTAACGACTTCGGTGCTGAGAATATTAATGGTTATATTGCTACTGGTGGTGATGGACAAGGTGCTGTTGCTACAGGTAGTGCTACAAGATCACAAGCAGATATTCTTAGAGACTCTTCATTAGATTATGGTGCTGGTAAATACGGTAGAGCTAAAGGTATCAGTAAATCTAAACAAATTAAGATTGAAGGTAATGCTGCAGTTAAAGCAGCTGCGGTTTATGCTAAACAGCAAAAGAAATCTAAATTTGGTAAAGGTTCTGGTATTTGGGATGCTGTATTGTCTGGTGTGTCTTCATACTATACACAAAAACAAGCATCTCAATCTGCAGGAGATACAGCTAATATCAATGTAACACAAGCATCGGCTACTGGTAGTTTAACACCAGAGCAAATCATGCAGTTATTACAAGCTATCATTTCCTTGCTTGGACAAATCGCTACTAACACAGCAGGTGGTAATGCACAAGCAGCTCCGGCGGGATCTCAAGCAGCAATAAACCCAGCTGGTGATATCGGTAATATCTTACAATCCGTCCAAGGTCTCTTAGGACAAAACAACCAAAACTTATTATCTAAGATTGGTGGTATGATTTCTGCATTCGGTGGTGGTATGTCTGCTCAAGATAAACTATCATCTAATTTAAGAACTCTAGCTGCTAAATAAGTTTTGTTGTAAATTATTACAATACTAACAATTTCAGTAATTGTATATCTCTTATATGGGTAGGGTATCTTCTATTATTCTACCCATATACTACTTTTGTAACTTTTTACAAGCTACATAACAAAAAGATACAATCTCATTATTATCTTAGAGCTGGGCGAAAATATTAAAGTATTTATGTATTTTCTCCCCCACTTGTCCACTGCTCTCAAGCATCTTATTCTCCTTTTGTCTCCTGGAAAAACACATGTTTTTCATGGGGGAGAGAGGGAGGTAGGGGGCTTGGGGGTGGTGGGCAAGTGGGGGAAGAAAATACGTAAGTATTTTCGAGCGGCCTTGAAAGCCGGGCGAGAAAATACTTACGTATTTTCTAAAAATTTTTTATTGAAAAAGATAAAAAATGTAGTATAAAATTAGTACAAAATATAGAAAAAGTATAAACCTCTATAGTATATAAAATAAGCTACTGTATATAAAATTATTACAAAGAAACTCAGATAGAATAATATATTCTATCTGAGATAATTTTTCTATATAGAAGATAAAATAAAACTCTCTATAGAAAGAAAGTGTATATACTCTACTCAGGAGATAAACAATCTACTTCTATTTTGTAGAGTATCATAATACTTAGGAAATTATATAAAGGTGGACTTACGTCGAGTCGCAGCTTCTAAGGCTGCTCCTCTCCTAGTCCACCTTATCTAATTATCTTAAGTAGTATCATGATCTATTTTTACTTTATGCTGACGCAGTTAAATTATATAACTATAGGGGTAAACAGTTTGTCTCTGTAGCAACTAGAATTTATACTATCCAAACAGAAGATACTATTCTCTCTATTGGAACTAGTTAGTTCGTCTCTGTAGCAACTAATTATTATATAAGCAAAAATTATTCTACACAAAGAAAGGATATTCTAATTATGCAATTTGATTATGAGATTCTAGATAGAATAGAATTAGATAGACCAATGATTATTGTCTTTGAAGGAGTAGATGGAAGTTTTAAGAATACTCAAGCTAATCTACTAATGGATTATATCGAAGAGAATATTACAAGCAAAGTAGTTATGTTTCAGTTTCCTAACTATGATAGTCCATCTAGTCATAATCTGGTAGACTATTTCAAATCTAGTAAGCTATACAAATCTGAAGATAACGTTGACATTGTTATTAGTCCATTAGCAGAGACTACACTATTCGTTACAGATATCTTCACTACGTTTTATAGTAAACAAGAACTAGACAATATCAATACATTCTTCAATGATAACTATATTATCATTATGGACAGATACTTCTATTCAAATATCTATTACCAATTAGCTAAACGTGTGGTAAGCAAGATGAAGCATATGCCTAGTGGATATTTGAGTTCGGTTAAATATAAAGAGTCCCAAGGAATAGATTTCTCCATTATGAAAGAGATGGTAAAGAAACTAGCAGATGGATTCTTATTACCTAAAGCAGACTTAATCTTTAAGATGCATTACAAAGATACTAGTGTATTGAAAGAGACTATCGAAGCAAGGGCTAAAGAACAGACTGGCCGTAATGATGAAATTAATGATGGTCAATATATGATGCTAGATATAGCAAATGATATCTTAGCTAGATCTTTATTAGATGAAGAGCAATGTTTAGAATCCAAAGAAACAGATGTAGTCGTAGACATCCAACGAATGGATATGGAATCATCTAAGATTGTATACAGAACTAAAGAAGATATTAACAATGAAATCGTTAAAGTATTCTTAGAAAGAATTGGACAAGATGAAGATACTAAAGAAGATACAGAACTTAATGTCCACCAAGGAGAAGAATAGATTAATCACAGAAGATATTGAGACTACAAGTCAAACAGTATCATTATTATTCTTTCCAGACTTACCAGAGAAATATCCAGTAGCATCAGCAGAAAACTATCACTTCTTATTCGCTGTAGATGGAGATACCATAAACAAAGAGCAGAAGATGTACTTACAGTTATACCATATATCGGATAACTTAATATCTTTGAATCTTAAAGAGTATATAGATATCATTACAGATATACGTATACAGAATGAAGATTCCATCTTATATAGACTAGCTACATACTTTGGGGTTATAGAAGAAGATACCATCGAAGGAATATATGAGTTCATTCGTTTACGTGGTTATGTAAATACTTTAGAACCAGTAGAAGAAGATGATATCTTATATTTTAATATACCAGACATAGAAGACATATCCAAGAACTACATGGTTGGTAGAGAAGATACAGATTGGATATTAGACCCTTCGATGATATATCTGCAAGTCAGACTAATGGACATTAGATTAATTGATTTATTAATTCTATCTACATTAGCCAAGAATTGCATCTACAAGCAATTATCTACATCTTCCAGTGGGGATACACAGGAGACATCGTATATTTGCGAATTAGCAATATCATACCGTTCTATTCTTACCAATAAAGATACAATTGGGAAGACTATATTAAAAAATATATACAAAAATATTGAAAATATAGACTATTTTGAGAAGTATTTAGATAGTAAGATACGTACAGAGATTTATAATGCAAAACTAGCTAATGGTAGTGAAGTAGAAGAAGTATTGGAGGACTTAGACTGATGAGAAAATACGCACAGATTTATAAACAAAAAGTCGTATTCTTAACAGAAACAACTCTTACCTTAGACGAGGTGAGAAGTAACTTCGGTGACGAAGCTATTTGGCTAGACGTAACTGGTTTAGCTGATGTCGGTATTGGTTACATTCAAGGATTAGATGCTGATGGTAAATTTACATTGATTCCACCAACAGTTGATGATATGAATAACGTAACCGAAAAAGAACGTAGAGCTAAGATTATGCTTATTCTTATGACTAATCTTAAAGCTAAGTATAATAAGATTGCTATGGAAAATGGATTCGTATCCATTGATGATGCGTTAATTGCAACTATTATTAATGATGCTATGGAAGCAGATACATCCGTAGCAAGTAAACTTGGAGAAGATTATTATAAGCAACGTGCATTAGTACGTAATTACTTCTCCACTGAGCATTACCAATATTACAAAGGAGATTACCAATTCTTCCGTTTAGGTGATATTGATAGAATTCTTGAAGATGCTAAACCAGCTGTAGTTGAAAAAGAAAAACCTGAAGTACATGAACCTGTAGCAGGTACACCATCCCCAGCAAACCCACCAGGATTTGATAATCACAATAATATCGTTGACGATATTCCTGAGTTACCACCATTACCTGAAGAAAGTCATCATACCGTACCTACAGTTCCTACTAATGATGATAATACTGGTGATATTCCTGAACTTCCACCATTACCTGGTGATACTAATGATGCTACAGGTGGAGATATTCCTGAGTTACCACCATTACCACCTACAGATGGAAGCACAGAAACTACTCCACATGAAAATGAACCAGGTAATGCATCTCCAGCTGAACCTCCAGCTCCTCCTAGTGAAGATGAAACTGTTCCAGAATTGCCTAAAGAACCTGATGCTGGTACAGTAGTTAAACCTCCTACAGTTGGTGATGATGATATTCCACCATTACCACCAGCAGATGAATTACCTAGTACAGGAGAACCAGGAACCACTCCAGCTGAATCTACACCTAAGATTCCTACAACAATGCCAGATGGATCCCCTATTCCAGAAAATGCAGTAGTAGACCCTAATACTGGTATCATTACTGTAGAATCTGAAGACTATATTACAGAATATTACCCAGATGGTAGAACGTCTGTATCTGCCAAGGACCATTTATAGGCCTTGGAGAACATCACTATAAGCTCACACCAAAAGGAGGTGGTTTGTAGTGAGAAACCCAAATATGCTTAATCAGGTTTCTACCGTAGACAAATCTATTCTAAAGATGGATTATGTCCCTCAGTATGATTTACAAGACTGGGAATTGAATGATCCTAAGGAATTTGATAAATTTATTAAGCAAATTGAAAAGAATGTACGTAATAGTATTGAATATAGAGAACTCATTCAATACTTACGTCTTTCTTTCAATATGGATACTTGCTCTTTCTATAAAAACGTATCTAATAGAGATAATACAAGTATCAAGATTCATATCCATCATGATCCAATTACGTTATATGACATTTGTATGGTAGTATACCGTAAACAACAAGCTTCTGGACAAGAGTTTGATGAAGAAACTATTGCTAAAGAAGTTATGTGGATTCATTACAATGGAATGGTTGGTTTAATCCCACTATCAGAGACAGTACATGAACTAGTACACAATAACTACTTATTTATCCCGACAACTCATGTTTACGGGGAATATAAGAAATTTGTAGAGATGTATGAGCCATACTTTACAATTGATCAATTGGAAAACTTACATGAGATTGAGAAAGCCACAGCTTCATATGATCATGCTAAGAGCCAAGAGTTATTGAAAACTAAGTATATGTATATCGATGATAGTGGTGCTTATGACTTACCTAGAAAAGAATTCATACTTGAATTATTGAAGAAACGTAAGCAAGAGATAATTAATACTTTAAATCCTAGAACACGTTATTAATTGGATATAGAATTTATATCCAAAGAAAGGATTAAACATGAAAGACTTTGACGTATTACAAGAATTATCTATGCAATATGATTTAGGTCATTTTAATACCTTGCAAGAAGACGAAATTAAAGCAAAAGCTATTACAGTAACTGAAGCCGTGGAATCTTTAGACTCTGCATTGAAATTTGATGCTACTATGATTCCTGTCGTTGAGTATACTCAAGACAATGGCGAAAAGTTAGTTGTAATTGCAGCGAATGATTTGGCTCATTATATGGAATGCGCTAACTGTGCAGATTCTTTAGTAGCAATTGGTGATATCTGTGATAAGAACTTGGTTCCAGATGATGCTACGTTCACTAAAGCCGTTCTTGTTGATGATTCAAAAGTTAAATTCATTAAGGAAGCAACCAAACAAAATACATTCTCTAAAGAAGCAGCTGAACTAGTGGGTTTATTAGAAAACTTACAAAGCAATGGTATTAAGATTGTCACTAAACACAAATAACTATTGATTCTTATAATAACTATCCAGTAAGGCCGTTATTGGTCTTACTGGATATTTTTGTATCACACTAAAGGGGGTGTATAGAAAGTGTTTGATATTTACGACCCAAGAACTTTGAACTTATTTACTGATGCATCTGTCAATAAGAAGAGTCATACTAAACAGAATAACGATGTAGTAGCAGGATGTCTACCATTATTCTACTCTGACCAGATGCAATATCTTGATAGATGTGGGAAATTTTGGATGTTAGAACCAACCTATCAGTATATACGTAAGACAACTAATAACTATGGAGAGCTATATGGTCTTCTTTTAGCCTTTATGTATATAGAGCAAATGACTACAGGAAGACAAGTATGTCCATTCACTACATTTAATATCTTTAGTGATAGTAAGATTAGTGTATGTGCTCTTCGTGATTGGCTTCCAGGTTGGTTGAGAAACATGGATGAGAATGGTATTATGTATAACTCATCTGGAACCCCTGTAGCAAATCAAAATCTATATCATCATATCTTAGCAGTCATATCTAATATACCTGATTGGGTGAATATTAGGATATCTCATATCAATGGTCATATAGATACAAGAAAATTGCTACATATTAAGAAAGCCTATAATAACTTTTTGAATTCTAATAGCTATAATCAAGAATTTGTATCATTTAAAGAGTACTTTGAATTGGCTGATGATTTACATAAAGCCAATAATTATATCGATAATTACACTAGACAGATGCTATACAATAACAATAGTACTGGTGTATATGGTAGACGTATAGAAGCAAATATGCCTATTATAACTGAAAGATACCCATACCCAGACTTCAGAAGAATATCAAAGATATTTAGTTTTAAATATAGTAATCTTTGAGAAACACTATCATAAGCACTTATACTTAGTTCATTTACTAGAATACATATAACTGAGGAGAAAGAAATATGGCTAAAGCAAAAGTAAAAGAAGATACTATTAAAAAGAAACCAGTAAGTGGTGACCGTTTTACAGTTGCCGAAGTACGTGAACAGTTATTAGCTACTATGATTAAAAATAATCAAGACATTATGCAATGTGTAGCCAATTCTGAGCAACTACTAGAAGAGCTAAATGACATTAAAACTAAAATGGCTATTCTAGAAGAAAATCAAAAAGATAGTACTACTTTGATTGAAAAGCAAGCTTCTAAATTAGATGAGTTTGCTGAATTCGATGGAGAAATCTCAACTAAAGTTGATACTATGGCAGCTACATTAGTTGATCATATTGATAAATATGATAGCAATGTAAAAGCTGAATTAGAAGATAAGGCTAAACAGCTTAAAGATATCTTGAATGTAGCAGAACCTATTGAAATGGAAGCTATTAAACCAGTGTCTGTAAACTTAAAAATTGTATATGTCTTAATCGTTATTATGATCATCATGGATGCATTAATCTTATACCGCATCTAAAAACAAAAGTCCCATATAGGTCAATGACCTATATGGGTAACTTTTTACTTTAGATATCACATATAAGAAACAATCTTTTCTTATAGGAGGTAATGAGAGATGAAAGAATTAAACATCGAATTTATTCTAATGAATGACTACAGTGGTAAGGGTTCTACTACTGAAGAAGCTATTGAAGATTACAAAAAAGGTAAGACAGAGTTTCTTGCTTATCATACTGAAGATGGTAAGACTAATTTAGTTATAGCTAATCAATTACAGTACTTATTTGTAACCGATCTTACTATCGAAGAAGTTAATAAGCAATTCTCTACGTTATTAAAACTATCCATCAATACGGTATTTGATGAAGTAGTTGAAATCACTTCACCATATTTTGAAGTGACTAATGATAAGTTAGTAGCGTATGTATATGTAAATGGTAGATTTAGAGTATTGATTCTTGATGCTGCTAATGTAACCAATATCGTAATGGAACCATATGCAGAAAATGCTAACCCTATGGAATTAACAAATCCAAACTTTATTAAGAAAACTATGGCTGAATTAATTGCTGCTACAGATGAGTCTATGACACAAGAAGACTTAGTACAAGGTGTTATGGCTAGAGTTAGATACGGATATAATGGAATCGTATTATTCGGAGATATGTTCTTCAATAATAGATATCAGCTAGTTAGTAAAGAGCTAGTTGATTTATTCAAGAAAGCTCTTATGGATATAGTTAATCCACCAGAAGAAGAACCTATCCAGACTAACAATGATCCAGTAGAAGAGCCTACTGAAGAAAATCATGTACATTGTAGATGGTCCTATGAGGAGCCAGAAAGTGAAACAATTAACGCAGAAGATTTAGATAATTCCGAAGACTAATACATTTAATAGCACACTGGGCACTTATGGCTCAGTGTGCTTAATAACCCCCTCAGAAATGATAAATGAACTTAATTTATAGATGTATATTATAGCTATGATATTGGACAGCTATTCTTTTGGCTGATGTTTTATTTCCATCAAGAAAGGAGAAAGTCTATGGATAAGTTCAGTATTGATAGTTATTATATACCCCATGGACAGATGGGAGTACAAACTATCACAAGAGAAGAGTATGAAGCCTCACCTAGCATGGGTGAACAGTTCATATCCATTTCAAAAGTAGAGGGGAACCCTCATGTGTTTAAAGAAACAAAAGGAGAAAGAAAAATGTATTTCGATGCGTTGCGGACACGCAACAGACAACAACAGGCACAACCTATGCCTGTTCAACAACAAGTACCTACACCAACTGTAGATACAACAAGCTTCCAGTGTGAAGTAATCACCAATAAGATTGAAGCTCTAAAAGCAAAGAATAGAGAGCTAATGAAACATGGAGAGAAGTATATACAAACAATCTTTGACAATGCAGACAAGATTGAAGATCTTAAGAAAGAGTTAGCTGCACTCAAAGGTGAAGTATATAAGACAAAATCAATGTTCATCTCATTGGCAGGTGAGGCAAAAGAAGAAGAGGTGGTTATCGAACCACCTAAACCTGTGGAACAACCACAGCAACAACAGGTACAAGCTAATATTGCTAACCCAAGCAATTTTACACCTGAAGAGCTAGCATTCATTAATGAGAATGCAGAAGCTTTCAATCAGTTGACTAATCAAATGCTTCAAATGCAAGCTCAAGGTCAACATGTTCCATCTCTAGGAGAGATGATGAATAGTGGTCACCAAGTACAACACCAACACAGTCAAAACTGTGGGTGTGGGCATGATCACCACCACCAACCTGTACAACAACCACAAATGCAATACCAACAACAGGTTCAACCACAGCCAATGCCGCAACAACAAGCACCTCAACCTCAAGGGAGAATGTCTTGGGCTGATATGGCACAAATGGTAAACCAAGATATAGCAGATAAACAAATGCAATATCAACAACCTGTACAGCAACAATGGCAACAACCACAAC
>QWCF01000671.1_pt1 | contig 11950 bp, 11 predicted proteins | sample 1972521 | NCBI WGS metagenome assembly QWCF01 (sample SAMN09866715, study PRJNA288562) | Human oral metagenome isolate term4_saliva, whole genome shotgun sequencing...
TAACTAAAATATAGATAACGTATTCTAGTTATTAGTTTTTTTGTAAATTATTTTATAAGAATTTTAAATACCTCTTGTAATTAATTATGTTTAATGAGATAATAGTATATATAATGCAAATAGATTAAGAGGAGATTTATACTTATGACAAAGATTCTAGCTATTAACTCAGGAAGTTCATCTTTAAAATTTCAATTATTTGAAATGCCTGAAGAAAAAGTTATTACAAAAGGATTAGTTGAAAGAATCGGTATTGAAAATAGTGTATTCACTATCGAATTCAACGGAGAAAAAAATAAAGAAACAGTAGACATTCCTAATCACGATGTAGCGATTGAAATGTTACTTGAAAAATTAACTAAATTTGGTATTGTACAAGATGTTAAAGAAATTGAAGGAGTAGGACACCGTGTTGTTCATGGTGGAGAATTCTACGACGCTTCTGTTTTAGTAACTGATGAAGAATTAGCTAAAGTTGATTCAATTGAAGATTTAGCGCCTTTACACAATCCAGCGAATATTAAAGGTGTTCGTTCATTCCAAAAAGAATTACCAGGAGTTCCAAACGTATTAACATTTGATACAGCATTCCACCAAAGTATGCCTAAAGCAACATACATGTATGCAGTACCAAGAGAATTCTATGAAAAATATGGAGTTCGTAAATATGGTGCACACGGGACAAGTCACAGATATATTGGAGAAAAAGTTGCTGAAATTTTAGGAAAAGACCCTAAAGAATTAAAAACTATTTCTTGCCACATTGGTAACGGTGCTTCAATTTGTGCAATTAAAAATGGTAAATCATTCGATACTTCAATGGGATTCACTCCATTATCAGGTTTAGTGATGGGTACAAGAACTGGTGATATCGATCCAGCAACTATCCCATATATTGCTAAGAAAACTGGATTATCTCTTGAAGAAATCGTGCGCATTTTCAACTTTGAATCAGGATTAAAAGGTGTATCAGCATTATCTTCAGATTTACGTGATATTGAAGATGTTAGGGATACTAATCCTCACGCAGCAGAAGCAGTTGAAGTATACATCAACAGAATTAAAGAGTACGTTGGAGCATATGCTGCAGCTATGAACGGAGTAGATGCTATCGTATTCACAGCTGGTGTTGGTGAAAACGCTATTTGGGTACGTGAAGAAGTATTAGAAGGATTAACTTTCCTAGGTGTACAAATCGATAAAGAGAAAAATAACGTACGTGGAAAAGTTGCAGAAATCTCAACAGCAGATTCTAAAGTTAAAGCATTCGTAATTCCTACTGATGAAGAAGTTATGATTGCTAGAGATACTTATAACTTATCTAAATAATAAATAAGATTACAAGGGCTGGGGTTTCTCTCCAGTCCTTTAATAATTTGAAAGGACAATATGGTTATAGATAACTTCAGGAATAAATTTAAAGATACTATTGATATTTTAAAGATATTTAACAAAAATGGCTATGAAGCGTACTTTGTTGGAGGTTGTGTTAGGGATTATTTGCTTGGTGAAGAGTTTTCCGATATTGATATAACGACAAATGCGCTCCCAGAAGAAGTAAAAAAAATATTTCGAAAAAGTATTGATACGGGTATCCAACATGGAACAGTTACCATTTTAGTGAAGGGTGAAGGTTATGAAGTAACTACTTTTAGGACAGAGGATGAGTATACAAATCATCGCTCACCGGAGAAGATTGAATTTGTTAGTGATTTAAAAGAAGATCTTGATAGACGCGACTTTACTATTAATGCAATGGCGTTAGATTCTAATGGGGTATTATTTGACTATCATAATGGTGAGAAGGATTTATCTAGTGGAGCTATTCGTACGGTAAATAATCCAAATGAGAGATTTTATGAAGATGCTTTGAGGATGTTGAGGGCTTTTCGTTTTTCATCAAAATTAGGTTTTGAGATTGAATATGATACTTTAGAAGCTATTAAGAAAAATGCTGAACTTATAAAGTTTGTTTCTATTGAACGTATAGTAAATGAATTCAAGAAGCTTCTTAGTGGCAAGGGCAATTTGAGAAGTTTGGAATTGTTATTGGACAGTAAGCTTAATACTTATATTCCTTTTCTAGAAGAAATCGAGATTATCCAAGATTTTTCAAAATATTCATTTTGTCAAAGTTTATATATTTTATCTAAGATTAATAATATTTCGTTTGATGTTTTAAAAATTTTAAAATTATCGAATAAAGAAATTAAATTAATAAAAGAGTATGATAAAATTAATGAAGATTTTATAAATAATGTTTCGTTAGAATTAATATTATATAAGTATAATTTTGAAGATGTTGTCTTTGTTGCTGAATATTTTTCTTATAATAATAGGAATACTATTGAGAACTGCAAATTAATTATTAATTCATTTGATGAGGTTGATATTACATCTCAAGAAATTATAAGTACTATTGGAGAAAAACCGGGACCATGGATAAAATCTGTAGTTTCTGAATTAGAACATGAAATATTACTAAATAGATTAGACAATAATCGTAAAGATATACTAGATTTTTTATCAAAAATAAGAGATAATAAATAGATAACAAGAAAGTGGGGTGAGAGAATTTATGAATAGATTATTTTGTGTAGTTGACATAGAATTAACTGATGATAAGGAAATTATTCAATTTGCAGCGACAAAGCTTGACGAAAATTTCAATGAAATATCTTCGGTAAATTACTATATTCAACCACAAAAGCAAGTTTCTGCTTTTGTGACTGAATTAACTGGAATAAGTAATGAGATGCTAAAAGATAAAAAGTACTTTGAGGAGGTAGCTCAAGAATTATATGAGTTTATAAAAGGTGATATTCTTGTGTGTCATGGTTTACCGTCAGACTACGTTATATTAAAGAAAAGGTTTCATGATGTAGGGATTTGCTATAAGGCTAAGTTGACTTTAGATACTGTTGAGTTATCTAGACTTTTTATGCCGTCACAGGTAAGTTATAGACTGTCTGATTTATCAAATTCTCTTACCCTTTATTCGGGAGATAAATATCATAATGCTGCAGTGGATGTAAATGTAACGTTTAAACTTTTAAAAGAGATTGCGATTAAAATAGCCAGTATAAACGAGAAGAATTATAAACAAATTGAAATCCTTCTAGAGAAAATAGATATTAGCATGTATAAATTTGCTAAATTTTGCAGAAAAAATGTTACTGATAGAGAACATATATCTGGTGAATTTATAAGCTTTCAAGGTGTTAATTTTAGGAAAGTTTTTTATCCGACTAAATCTACTAATTATAGGGAAAAATATATTTTATTTTCATCAATTGATGTGGAGGAGTATGTTAGAAAATTTAAAATATCTGATTTTGTTATTTTAAAGAAAAAAACTTCGTATATACCATTAAATGCCTTTTCACTTTTTCCTAAAAAAGAGGATTTAAATTTAGATAAATTGTTGATTAAATTATATGTCTGGATTTTAGAAACTAAAACTGGGGATTTCTCGGAGCTGAATTTGCTTTATTTAGAAAAAATGTATATTGACGGAATAAAAAAAGGTGTTTCTATTAGTTCAAAATCATATTATTTTGATGAAAAGAATAAAGCGGCTCAGAGTTGCAAGAATATTGTTACAAATTATGAATCTATAGAATATTTAATAGAAAGTGATATGTTTAAAAATCATACATTTATTTTTGAACATAAGAAAATTCTAGGACGTGAGTTAGATTCTATAAATACTAAAGATTATTTTTATAAAAATGTTATTACAGAGCTTAATGTTGCTATTTCTAAAGATTTGAAGAATAAGGACATAAAAAGTTTAAGAAATAATATTGATGGTCTAGTGAAATTCTTACATGAAATGTATGTTTCGGAAAGTATGTTTTTGTATAATGATAGTTTGAGTTTTATATTGCAGGATGTTGATGGTATTTTAGTAGATATAAAACAGTACAGAGAACAATTACCAATTTCTTATAAATTTTTGAAAAAATTAAGAAATGTATTAACAGATTCTAAAAATACATATAAGTTTGTTCTTCTTAATCAGGATAATAGTTTGAAACTTACAGTAGTGGATGATAAGAAAGTTAAAGCGTTAATCAATGTTATACACTCTAAAAAACATAAATATTTGAATTTAAAATCAAAAGCAAGATATATATATTGTAATGGTGATGAGGAGTGGCTTAATGCTAAAAGTATGGGTTCAATCTTATGTGTTTATGAAAGTAATAAATCTAAAGATTTATACTTTAGTAAACGAGAGAAAAAAAGTTATATAAAATTCTTCAATTTTTCAATTAAAGATAATTTTAACGACTTATATAGCGAGGTTGCTAAAAATAATCGCTTAGCATGTAGATGTTATGCTACAAAAGATATTTTAGAATATAGGTATTATTTAAAAGATTTATTTGATTGTATTGTTGTTTTTCGAGGGCTAGAACATTAGGATAAAGTTCCAGTAAAAAATCAAAGCGGAAGCTCCCTTGAGAAAAAAATAGAATATTAGTTAATAAAAATCAAAACACATAATTAAAAAAATAGTAAATTTATGATATAATATAAATAGTTTTTTATATAACTATGAATATTTTAAATTTTTGAAAACTATATTAATAAAAATTAGGAGGGACTTCAAGTTGAACATTAATAATTTAAAAGAACAACTAGGTCAAAAAGTAACTCTTGGTGCATGGATTGCTAACAAGAGAAGTAGTGGTAAAATTGCATTTTTCCAATTAAGATATGGAGCTGGATTCATCCAAGCTATCGCTTTAAAAGAGGCATTAGGAGAAGAAAAATATCAACAATTACGCCACTTACCACAAGAAACTTCATTAAAAGTAACTGGATTAATTAAAGAGAATGAAAGAGAACTTTCTGGTATCGAATTAGAGATTGAAGACTTTGAAGTAATCTCTGAAGCAATCGATTATCCAATTACTCCAAAAGAACACGGAGTGGAATTTTTAGCAGATAATCGTCATATTTGGATTCGTTCTAAAAAACAACACGCTATTTTAACTATTAGAAATCAAATTATCAAGTCTACATATGATTTCTTCGAAAAAGAAGGGTTCTTAAAAACAGATCCACCAATCTTAACTTCATCTGCACCAGAAGGAACTACAGAATTATTTAATACTAAATATTTTGATGAAGAAGCTTATCTTTCTCAATCTGGACAACTTTATCTAGAAGCTACTGCAATGGCATTTGGGAAAGTATTCTCATTTGGGCCTACTTTTAGAGCTGAAAAATCTAAAACTCGTCGTCACTTAATTGAGTTCTGGATGATTGAAGCTGAGATGGCATTCTGTAATCATGATGAAAGTTTAGCACTGCAAGAAGCATTTGTTAACCACCTATTAACTGATGTATTAGAAAAATGTCAGGAACAACTTAAAGTTCTTGGTCGTGATTTAGAAGCTTTAGAAAAAGCGAGAGGAGAATTCCCACGTATTAAATATAAAGATGCTATCCAATTACTAAAAGATAATGGATTTGATGATATTGAATACGGCGATGACTTCGGGTCACCACATGAAACATTTATCGCAAATAGCTATAATAAACCAGTATTTATTACACACTGGCCATTAGATATTAAACCTTTCTACATGATTGAAGATTCGAATGAACCTGGTGTAGTGCTTTGTGCTGATTTGATAGCTCCAGAAGGATACGGTGAAATTATCGGTGGTTCTCAACGTATTGACGACTACGATAAATTATTGGAAAATATTAAGAAACATGATTTAAATCTGGATGCTTATGGTTGGTATTTAGATTTACGTAAATATGGTTCTGTGGAACATGCTGGATTTGGTTTAGGTTTAGAGCGAACTGTTGCTTGGATTACTGGTAACGGACACGTTCGTGAAACTGCTCCATTCCCACGTTTATTAAATAGATTAACACCGTAGGAGTTTTAAAATGATCAATATCAATATAAAAGGTCTTTTAGTTGATGCTGATTTTTTAATGAATTATACTTCTCATAACTTATCTGGAGAGGAAGCTATGTTTCTTCTTCAGATAAGTTATTTGACAAATCAAGGGCAAATACCTTTTTCAATGGATCTTATAAAGGAATCATTAAAATTTCCTGAAAAGGAGATTTTCTCGATGTTAGATAATTTAATTAATAAACAGTGCATACTTATATCACCTGAAAGTAAAATTAAGTTTACGGTCTTTAATGATAAAGATAAATATTATACTTTACGTGAGTTATTGAAATTAGTGGAACGTGTGACAGCTAGAATAATGACATCAAAAGAAATAGATATTGTGACTTCTTGGTTCGAAAAACGATATACAAAACAACAAATTGACGAGGCGTTGACTTTGTCTAAAAATATTAATTATGTCAATGGAATTTTAAATAATCAGGTTAATAAAGAAGAAAAAACAGAAAGTGATAGTATTTTAGGTTATGACTGGTTTAACAAATAGACAAAAAAAGAATAAAGCAAAAAAAGTTATGGAGTACTTAGATAAAGTATTTCCTGATGTAGAGTGTGAACTTGATTTTTCTAATAATTTGGAGTTGGTTATTGCTGTTCTCTTATCGGCGCAATGTAAAGATGAATACGTAAATAGAGCGACAGTAGGATTATTTGAACATTATAAGACAATTGATGATTATGCTGATGCTAAGGTAGAAGATATAGAAAAGTATATCCGAACATTAGGGCTATATAAAGCAAAATCAAAAAATATAGTTGGTATGGCTAATATGTTAAGAGATGTTTACAATTATAAAATTCCTCAAACTAGAGAAGAGTTAGAAAAGCTACCCGGTGTAGGAAGAAAAACTGCTAATGTTGTTCTTTCAGTTGGATTTAATATCCCTGCTATTGCTGTTGATACACATGTTGAACGTGTTACAAAAATGTTTGGATTAGCTGAATTAACGGATAGTCCGCTTCAGGTAGAAAAAGCATTAATGTCGATTTTCCCTATGGAAAGCTGGGGAAAGATACATCACCAACTTATTCATTTAGGTCGTTATAAACTTCCAGCAAGAGGTGAGCGAACTATTGATCCAGAATTAGAAAAATTATTAGTATTAAAATAAGAGGAGAAGGAATATGTTAATTATATTTATATTAGCTTGTTTTTTAATATTACTAGATCAACTTAGTAAAAATTTTATAGTTAATCATTTCTCATTAGGAGAAAGTAAGGAAGTTATAGCAAATTTCTTCAGTATCTCATCTCATAGGAATAGAGGAGCTGCATGGGGGATTTTACAAGACAGTCGTTTATTTTTCTTAGTTGTTACGGTTATCTTTATTGCTATTTTAACATACTATCTATTTAAGAAAAAAAATACTTTATCTAGTTTTGATAAAGGGACTTTTGCCTTAATATATGGTGGAGCAATTGGTAATTTTATTGACAGATTAACTAGACATGAGGTAGTTGATTTTCTTGATTTTAGAATTTTCGGATATGATTTTCCTATATTTAATTTAGCGGATTGTTTTATTTGTGTAGGGGTAGTATTTTTACTATTTAAGATCTATAAAGAAGAAGAGAAATAATAATAGAGAGCGGACTTTTTAGGTCATGCTCTCATTTTTAAATTACACTAGTAAAGAAGATATGAATATCTAATGGGGAAGATTCAAAAGTCCTAAAATTTAACAAGGTTTATATAAGAACTCATAGACGCAGTGATTTATTGATATCTAAATTCGCTTTATAGAAGTTTTTTAGATATTTAATAAACTGTGTGGGGGTGACTCGACAAAATCTTATTCCTCCGAAATTGCGATTTTTGAGTCATATCCTATGAAACAGCAGGAAAAGTTGACAAAAAAGAGAGTTTATATTAGAATAGGTTATGAGATAGAAAGAAGCCTTTTTAATCTCCTTTCCAGTCTCGATTCGTTTAAACGTAAATAATCTATAGTGATATAGAGGTGTAATAGAAGCACGTTACACTGCTTGGCAGAGCTTAAGAACTGTTCCTCGGCGACGAGCCTAAGAAGCACAATGAGGAGTTAGTCGATCACCACTTTGACTAATCGTAAGACCTGGTAGAGTCTTTTTCTAACCCGTGCTTAGTTTTATTTTGTGGAGTGAAAATGGATAATGTTGATTTGAAAAAATTGTATGATGACTATAAAAATAATTTTCATAATAATTCTTGTAAAGTAGAGATTAATTATAAAAAATTAAGTGAATTTATAGTCAAATTCAATATTTTAGATTTACATCATTTATTTGGTATACATAAACTTGAAAAAATCAGTGCTAGTAAAACAATAAAACTTTTAGAGAATAATGAGTTAGATTTAATAAAATATAGAAATTATAAAAAAATTAATGAAGTTGTTGATAGAATTAATAATTACAATTTTATTTTAGAAATTTTTATTGATAAAAAGTATAATTATTGTGTATTAGATAAAGATTTGAATAAAAACACTATGAATTTATCTATTGTATTTTATAAAGAAGATGAGGATAAATATGTAGTATTTGGATTAAGAAAAATCTATAATAATGTATTTGTTCCTACTACTTTATATGAAGGTAGAGGAACTGCAGTATATAAAAGTCGTAGACAAACAACAATAAATAATATTAAATGGTTAGGGGCTGACCAAAAGTCCTAAAATTTAATAAAGTGTATATGAGAACTCATAGACGCAGTGGTTTATTGATATCTAAATTCACTTTGTAAAAGCTTTTTAGATATCTAATAAACTGTGCGGGGATGACTCAAAATCTTGTTTCTTAAGAAATCACGATTTTTGAGTCACTCCCTCTTTTTTTGTTATAATAAAAGTATATTAATATATATACGAAGGAGTTTTAAATGTATTATTGTACATATGAAAGTAAAATAGGGCTTTTATATTTAATTTCAGATGGTGAAAGTCTTTGTGGATGTTATTTAGAAAATCAAAAATATTTCCCTAATGACATTGACGACTACCAATTGAATGACGAATTAAATGTATTTATAGAGTCTAAAGCCTGGTTAGAAAAATATTTTAATTGTGAAAATCCAAGTATAGATGAACTCCCCTTGAATTTTAATGGAACTGAATTTAGGAATACAGTATGGGGAGTACTTAAAGAAATTCCTTACGGAGAGATAGTTACATATAGACATATAGCAGAAATAATTGCTAAAACTAAAGGTTTAAAAACTATGTCAGCGCAGGCTGTTGGAGGAGCAGTTGGGCATAATCCACTGCTGATATTTATTCCCTGCCATAGAGTGATAGGCGCAGATGGAAGCTTAACAGGATATGCAGCAGGTCTAGAAAATAAGAAATTTCTATTAAATCTAGAATCCGATAATAATAATTATTAATTAAAGGCTGAAATATAGCCCAACAATAGAAGAATATACGAAAATATGGTATAATTAATAAGATTAAATTCTTTATTAGGAGAAATAAATGAACGATAAAAAAATAGTATTTATGGGAACTCCAAAGTTTGCTGTTCCTGTTTTAGAAATGTTAATAGAAAATTATGGTGTTGATTTAGTAATTACTCAGCCTGATAAAAAAGTTGGAAGAAAGAAAGTACTAACTCCGCCTCCGGTGAAAGTCGTAGCTTTAGAAAATAATATTAAGGTACTACAGCCTGAAAAAATATCAACAGACGAAGATACTTATAGTATATTAAAAGAGTTGAATCCGGATATTATTGTTACGGCAGCATATGGACAGCTTGTACCTGAAAAAATATTAGAGATTCCAAAACATAAATGTATTAATGTTCATGGGTCTTTATTACCAAAATTACGTGGTGGAGCTCCTATTCAGTATTCAATACTAGAAGATCATGGAAAAACGGGTATAACAATTATGTACATGGTTAAAAAACTGGATGCTGGAGGTATGATTTCAAAAGTAGAGGTTGATATTCTAGATAGTGATAACTACGAAACTCTACATGATAAACTGTCAATCGCAGGACGTGATTTATTAAATGAAACTTTACCGAAAATCTTTAGTGGCGATATTAATCCGGAGAAACAAAATGATGAAGAAGCGACATTTGCTCGCAATATCTTAAGAGAAGATGAGAAGATTGATTGGAACACTTCAGCTAGAGATGTATTTAATAAAGTTCGTGCACTAGATCCAACTCCAGGTGCTTTTACATATTTAGAAGGTAATGTACTGAAAATTTGGTCTAGTGAAGAAGTTAAATTAGACGTTGAAGCTAAGTTTGACAAAGTAGGAACTATTATTAAACAAGATAAGAAAAATATCTATATCCTATGTGGTAATGGGACTGTGTTAAAAGTAAATGAACTTCAAGTTTCTGGTAAAAAACGTATGTCTGTAGTTAATTTCTTATCGAATAAGAAGGATTATGTAGGAACAGTATTAGGTGAAGAAAATGAGTAGCATTAATGCTAGACATATTGCTTATGAGGTTTTATATACAATTATCCAAGAAGATGGCTATAGTAATATTACTTTAAATAAATATTTTAATCAGTATAAGGTAGAAGAACAAGATAAGAGGTTTATTAGTGAGGTAGTATATGGGACTATAAAAAATAAACTGTATCTTGAACACATTCTTAAATCTTATTCGAAAGGTAGAGTAAAACCTAAAGTTAAAGTTATTTTATTAATGAGTATTTATCAATTACTTTACATGGATAAGACACCAAATTTTGCTGTTATCGATGAAGCTGTTAAATTAAGTAAGAAAATTGCAGGGAATATCACAGGGAAATTTGTTAATGGTATTCTTAGAAATATTGAGCGAAATGCAAGTGACTTAGGACTTAAGTATAAAAATAAAGCTGAGCAGTTCTGTATAGAAAATAGTTGCTCTAGCGAATTATATAATATACTTAAAGAACAATACGGTGTGGAAAAAGCACAAAGAATAGTTGTGTCTTTTAATGAGAAGAGCAAAAACAGTATTAGATATAATCCATTAAAAATTACTAAGAAAGAGTTAATAGAAAAATTAGGTGATGCTGTTAGTGAAAGTGAGATTTGTGAAGATAGTCTAGTACTAAACAAATTAAATTTGGATAGTAGTTTATTCACAAAAGGATATTATATTATTCAAGATGAGGCTAGTGCTCTGGTTGCATCGTCAATTGGCTTGCCATTAGATAAAGAATATAAAATATTAGATACTTGTGCTGCTCCTGGTGGGAAAAGTTTACATATAGCAAGTAAGTATTTTAATTCTAGTTTAATTTCATGTGATAAATATATACATAAGCTTAAATTAATTGAAGACAACAAAGAGAAACTTGGAATTGCTAATATTGAGGTTAAAGAACAAGATGCTACTTTGAATAATACTTCATTTAACGACAAGTTTGACATTGTTATTTGTGATGTTCCGTGTTCAGGTATAGGGGTTATAAAAAATAAACCTGAGATTAAGTATAAGATCACAAATTCATATGTTGAAGATATTGCCAAACTTCAATACGATATTTTAGAGAATAGCAAAAAATATGTAAAACAAGATGGAATTCTTATGTATTCAACTTGTACGATAGATAAGAGAGAAAATATAGAAAATATAGAGAAGTTTTTAAATGAGAATAAAGATTTTAGTTTAGAGAGTATTTCTTTAAATAATAGTATTGTAAAAACGAGAGAAAATGGTGTATTAGAAATACTACCTGATGAGTATAGTTGCGATGGCTTCTTTATCGCAAAACTTAAAAAAATGGAGGTAAAATGTTAATTTCAGATTTTAAAGGCTATAAAAAGTCTAGATGGTTAAAAGATTTCGAGAAAATGTCTATATATTCTTTAAGACTTGATCAATTAGAAGAATATATTGTAAGTATCGGTGAGAAAAAATTCAGAGCAAAACAGATATTTGATTGGTTATACAAAAAGAGAATTACAGATTTTTCAGAAATGAAAAATGTACCTAAGTCTCTACAAGAAAAACTTGCTGAAGAGTTCGAAATTACAACTTTAAAAACAATTATTAAGCAAGA
>QWCF01000672.1_pt1 | contig 11935 bp, 7 predicted proteins | sample 1972521 | NCBI WGS metagenome assembly QWCF01 (sample SAMN09866715, study PRJNA288562) | Human oral metagenome isolate term4_saliva, whole genome shotgun sequencing...
ATGGGTTTGCCGTTGTCCAGCGTTTCCTGCAAGGCGAACAATTCCAAGTTTTCGTCAATCACATCGGCGATTTTGTTGAGTATGGCGGCGCGTTCGGTTGTGGTGGTCTTGCGCCATGTTTTGAACGCTTCCTGCGCGGCGGCGACGGCGGCATCGACATCGGCGTCGGACGCGTCGGTAAATTTTGCCAGTGTTTCGCCGTTGGCGGGATTGTAGGAATCCAAAAGCGTGCCGGGGCTCGTCCACGCGCCGTTAATCAAAAGACCGTACTCTTTATCGAACACATTCAAATCTTTTGCCATGATGCTATCTCCTTAAGTTGTCTTTATTGGGCTTTAGTTGTTTTTATTGGGTTTTAGTCGTTTATTCAACGTCATTTGAAAACAGGGTAGTATTTTTTCTCTTTCAGTTCAAACTCTAAAAATGAGAGTGTTCTCGAAATTCCAAATATGTAATTTTGTAAAACGCAGTCAAGTCACATCTTGAATATGTATGGGGACGAGGGCGGTTTGTTAATACATTTTAATTTTTCAGACGGCCTTGCGATCACCGCGATGCGCTCGCCGAGCATCTGGGAACCCTCAGCAGCGCTTGATGTTGGGGTGCGAGCTTGGAACTAGGAAAAACTATCCTTGCTCGTATCTGGAAAATCTGTAAGAATATAGTGTTAGCCAAGGCGAGGGCAGGTTCTGCCGTTATCGACGAGGTGGCGCATGGAATCCCATGATTTGCGCCATTATTCTCTTGGCGCATTAACCATGATCAAAGAATGGAGATTACCATGTCTGAAATTAAAATTACTGCTGAGCCCCGCACCGATTTCGGTAAGGGCTATGCACGCCGCATCCGCGCTGTTGGTGATATCCCCGCCGTTATCTACGGCAATGGTAAAGAGCCTAAGCACGTGATCCTCCCCGGCCACGCGACCACCATGGCTGTTCGTAACAAGGACGTCGTTCTGGTGATCGAGGTTGATGGTGAGCAGTTCAAGACTCGCGTGCAGGATATTCAGCGTCACCCGATCCGCCCCGAACTGCAGCACATCGACCTGCTGTTCGTCGACTAAGGTTAGGTAGACGAAGGAGCGCGCGGCGCATCAACGTTTACGCCGGAACCTGTTTTAGAGGTTTTTCGGCAACGGTACGGCTCGTATCTGCTTCTGGCGGGTGCGAGCCGCTTCCATATTCCCCGCCAACTTACGGCGTACACACCCATCTTTACTGGTTGGCTCAGGTGCGAGATAGCCGACCAGTAACCGCCTAATCCGCCCATAGTTTTATCCGGTTTACCGAGTAATCTCTACCGAGCATTTTTTATTTCTCACCCTATAACCCGCAGGAAGGTACACGAGAACATGTCTGATGCGTGGCTCATCGTCGGCCTGGGCAACCCCGGACCGCAATACGCGAAAACCCGCCATAACATCGGGCAGATGGTGCTCGATAAAATCGCCCGTGAAATGGGCAGCACCTTCAAGAAGCATTCCAAAGCATCCGCCGTAGTTGTCGAAGGTCGCTTAGGCATAGGCGGTCCCAAGGTCGTACTCATGAAATCCCTCGGGTATATGAATACCTCGGGCGGGCCCGTATCTGCGGTCGCAAAATTCTATGGCATCGACCCCGATCACATAATCGTGGTGCACGACGAGCTTGATATTCCCTTCGACACCATCAAACTCAAAATCGGTGGGGGAGAAGGCGGTCACAACGGCCTGCGCGATATTACCAAGGCGCTGGGCACCAAAGACTATTACCGTGTGCGCGCTGGCATCGGTCGCCCACCCGGGCGCATGAACACCGCCGACTATGTGCTCAAACCCTTCACGGCAGCCGAAGTCAAAGACCTGCCGTTCCTGATCGACAACTCCGTTGATGCGGTCGCCATGCTTATCACCGACGGGTTGACGGCGGCGCAGCAGCGTTTTCACAGCGCATCCTAAATATGCGCAGGGCATGGGCACTCGACAAACCGCACAATCTGGCGCCTTTACATCTGTCGGATAAGCCCAGCAGCAAACATGACGCCCCGTTACGCCCGTAGCTATGGTTAGGCAGATTTCATAGGCTGTTGCACACACCTAACTAGGTTTTGCCCGCGCCAAGGAATAAGCTAGAAAAGCATGACGTTATAGCCCCACAGACACTAAGCCCGGGCGTACAGTCCCGACTTAACGTGCCACGCAGTAGGGGTCTCGACGCCATGCGGCGCGCCTGAAACCGGTCAAGAGAAAAGGAACAACCGTGGCAGAATACTCAGTCCCCGCCAACACGCCGCTCAACGATGACACCGTGCGAGCATTGCGCGCAGACTTCCCTATTCTCAACACCATCGTCAACGGCAACCCGCTCGTTTACCTCGATTCCGGCGCCACCAGCCAAAAACCACTCCAAGTTCTTGATGCCGAACGCAACTTCTACCTGCACGCAAACTCTGCGGTACACCGCGGCGCGCACACCCTTGCCGTTGAAGCCACCGAACTCTTCGAGCAGGCTCGCACCACCGTTGCCGCCTTCGTAGGAGCCCGCGACGAAAACATCGTCTGGACTTCCAACGCTACCGAAGCACTCAACCTTGTCGCCTACTCAATAGGCAACGCCTCCCAAGGACTCGGCGGTGAAAAAGCCCAGCGTTTTGCCCTGAAACCCGGCGACGAAATTCTCACCACCGAAATCGAACACCACGCCAACCTCATACCCTGGTAGATCCTCGCCCAACGCACCGGCGCAACCCTCAAACACATCCCCGCCACCGACGACGGACAGATCGACTATGAAGCCGCCGCCGAACTCGTCACCGAGAAAACCCGCATCCTCGCTTTCACCCACGTCTCCAATGTCACTGGCGCCATTGCGGATGTGCCGCGCTTCGTCTCACTCGCCCAAAAAGTCGGTGCCCTCACCGTCCTGGACGCCTGCCAATCCGTACCCCACATGCCGGTAGACTTCCCCGCACTCGGTGTCGATTTCGCTGCGTTCTCCGGGCACAAAATGCTCGCCCCCACCGGTATCGGCGCACTCTACGGCCGCGCCGAACTCCTCGACGCCCTGCCCCCATTCCTCACCGGCGGCTCCATGATCACCCGCGTCGAACTCCAAGACGCCGACTATATGCCCGCCCCCATCAAATTTGAAGCGGGAACCCAGCGCGTCTCCCAAGCCGTCGCCTTTGCCGAGGCAGTACGCTACCTGCAGCACCTCGGCATGGATAACGTACACGCCTGGGAACAAGAACTCGGCGCGCGGCTCGTGGCCGGGGTGCAGAACATTGAGGGCGTGCGCCTGCTAGGACCCACCGACCCGAACAAACGCGCCGGGCTCGTCTCCCTCAGCATCGACGGGGTACACCCGCACGACGCTGGGCAGCTGCTCGATACGAAAGGTATCGCCGTGCGCGTGGGCCACCACTGCGCCCAGCCGCTGCACCGCGGCGCCGGACTGACGGCCTCGACCCGCGCCTCCGCATACCTCTACAACACCACCGAAGACATAGATGCGTTCCTTTCCGCGCTCGCCGAGGTACGCCCCTACTTCGGGCTGTAAAGAAGCCGTTACTCATATACACAGGATTGGATAATTCATGTCGCTAGAATCGCTCTACCAAGACATTATTCTGGAACACTCAAAGCAGCGCACCGGCGAACATCTGGTGGAGGTACCCGCCGGGCACGCCAGCGCCGACAACCACCAGTACAACCCCACCTGCGGAGACGAAATCAACCTGCGCCTCGTGCTTTCTGATGAGCAGAAAGACGGCGAAAAGGTCGTCGAATCGGTCTCGTGGGAAGGCGACGGCTGTTCCATTTCGATGGCGGCGGCATCGGTGCTCTCCGAGATGGCACCGGGTATGACCGTGGGGGAGCTGCAGAACCATGTAGATGCGTTCCGCGAGATGTTGCGCTCGCGCGGTCAGATTACCCTGGATGAGGAAGAATACGGCGATATGGCGGCATTTTCTGGGGTTTCAAAGTTTATGGCCCGCGTCAAATGTGCGATGCTCTCGTGGGTGGCAGTCGAAGAGGCAGCCCGCGAGGCAAGCACGAAATAGACGTACCTATGGTTGGCTGCTATGCTGACCCTAAAACATAGCTTCACCCATCGAGCGGCTCTCCGGTCACCATGACCGAAGGGCCGTTTTTCTATGTGCATGCGCATATGGCGGATAGGGGTTTGATCTCCGGCGGAGTAGGGATCTTAAGAGTATGAACTTGTAGTACAAAATTTTTTGAACATTTTTATAACTCTCTACCGAAAGTACAGATTATTTTCAAGAACCCTTGTAAGATGAAAAGGTATTTTCACTATTAAGCCTTCCCGAGAAAGACAACGTAGCTATGCGAGATACTGATCAGCTTCATGTAAACCACAACGATGTTGTTTATAGCCAGGAAGATGCGGCTGCGCTTGCTCGTGCTTTTGATGACGCGGCCCATAAGCTGGGAGACTTCCATGGCAAGATTCGCTCCGAGGGCATGCATGCTGCCCAAGAATTCCGTGGTCGGTATGCCACATTATTTGTGCTCAATTATGGTCAGTGTATGGATGATGCCCACAGGTTGGCAGATGCATGTCAGCGTGCGGCTGAGGCTGTGAGGAAGATTGCTCGGGCGGCTGAAGCTGAGCAGAAGAACCGTCGTCGGGTACGTGAAGCTGAGTTATGGCATGATACTGCAAATTATGTCAACGGTAACAAGGACGTAGGTCTTGATGATGAAGAAAACCATGAAACTTATAAGCAGGATCCTTTTTTACCTGCATACCGCGCTGATCCAGGTCCTGAGATCGAAGTTAACCCAGGGGTTAACCCTAACGCTAATACTAAACCTACTTTGGGGCGTTTGGGAGAGGTACCTCATGAACCTGAGCCGCCTGCGAGTATTGCTGAACCAAAAAGTTCGAACAGCGAGAAATATGCTGAAGGTTTAGCTTCTTCTGGTGGTACTTCTTCTGCAGATCCTGATGCTTTGGAAAAGTACACGAACTTTGTGCTGAACACGCTCAATATTGAGATGAATGCTGCGTTCACCGCAGTTAGCAATGCCTATGATACGTACTTGAAAACATGTCAGTGGGGTGTGCTGATTATCGATACGTTGTTGCTCTCAACTAAGAATTGGATTTTGGATAATGATAATGATGCTGCCTGGATTAATGCGGTAGCTCAGGCGTTTCGTAATGCTGGTGCCGGAGTGAAATTCACGGTTTCAGATGCTGCGTTAGCGTCTTCAATTCAGCAAGCCGGTGTAAATCCTGGGCGTAAATGGTTAGAGGTCGCTGACGTTCAGGTTTTTGGCACACAAATTTCGAGTGGTTATGCAAACGATCCCGTGAACGTGGCGACGGGGAATTTCATTGAGGAGGAAAAAGACCTCAGCGATGGTGGCGTGTCGTTGGTGCGGATGTATAACAGTATCGCTGCTGCTGGGGCGGCGTCTACGCATGAGGGGTATGCGGCTCCGGTGGGCGCGTTTGGGCCTGGGTGGTCTTCTACGGTGGATACACATTTGGGGTTTACGGCTTCCGGTGTGGTGTGGGTTGATGTTGATGGGCGGCAGGTTTTCTTTGCTCGTTCTGGAGCTGGATTTACTCGGGCTGCGGGGGAGGCGTGGTGGCTGCATCGGTATACGGTGAACCCAGCGGATTCGTCTGCGTCTCAGGTTTCTGACCCTGAGAATGGCGCTGTTCATGATGAGGCTGACGGTGGCGTGCGTGCGCAGGCCGCGCGTGCTGGGTTTGCTGCTGTGATTTCTTTGGCCGCTGAGCAATCTGACCGGATGGTCTCTGGCGGTGAGTTTTATGCGGTGTCGAATAATGCCGGGCAGTACCATTACTATACGCGGGGCGGTGCCTGGCTGGGCTCGTGGGGTTCGGAGCCTGGTTCTGCGGTTGCCGCTATCTATGAGGATGCTTCCAATGGTGGTTCTTCCTCTCGTGTGCGGGCTATGGTGGGTGCTTTCGGTAAGGCTATCCGCCTCTCGTATGATGATGTTTCCGGGCGTGCGGTGGCTGTTACTGGGGCTGGATCTCGGATGGAGTATGCCTATAGTGAGACGGGACATCTGGTAGAGGCGACAACCTACGCTCTAGCCTCGCAGACAACATCCGACCCCGTGGATAAGCCTGAGAGTGCTGTCAAGGGCGGTACTGCTGCGGCTTGCGGCGTTGTGGTTGCCTCACGCGTGTATACGCATACCGAGGATGGCTTGGTGCAGACGGTCACGGGCACTGGCGGCGTGCGTGAGGTGACTAATGTGTATGGGGATCCGGATAACCCGGGGCGTGTTACCCAGCAGGTCAGTGAGCATGGTCGTGTGATTGACTATACGTATTTGCCGGGTGGGATTACGCAAATTACCACCGGTACTCATGAGAACACTCTGGAGACCGATTCTGAGGACTCTGGTACTGCGGATACTGCTGAGCGGGCGCTGCATCCGAATACGTGGGTGTCTGATAGTAAAGGGCGTTTAGTCTCGGTTACGTCGGCGGAAGGGTCTACGGTTCGGTTTATTTATGACGCGTTTGGGAACCGGATTCAGGTGACCGACCTTGAAGGGTCGCGGACGGTGCGGTCTGCGAATACTCGTGGGCTTGTGGTGAAGGAGCTTGCTTCTACGGGCGCGATGAGTATTACCGAGTATGACGATTTGGACCGACCGGTTCACAAGCGGACATATGGCTCGAAGGACGCGTGGATTCGTAAAGATGCTCCTGTGAAGGTTATTTCATATGAGTATGCTGAGGAGGGTTTTTCGCGTCAGCCGGTTGCGGTGACGACTGATGGTGCCACCAGCCGGTATACCTATACATCGACGGGACAGATGTCGTCAGTGACAGATCCGACAGGGGTTGTGACAAGGCTTTCCTACGATGCTCGGGGGAATCTGACCGGGGTGCTTAATGCTGTGGGCGACATGCTCACGGTTGAGTATGATGCCCAGGATCGACCGGTGGCGGTGAGCTCTCCATCGGGGGCAACTATGCGGGTTGAGTATGACGCTGCCTCGCGTCCTGTTCGGGTGATTGACCCGGCGGGGAACGCAACTGTGTATACATATACTCCTGCGGGTAAAGTCGCCAGTATCACGGATGCGGTTGGGGGTGTGCGCCGGTTTGAGTACAACGCCGCTGGGGAACTGGTTGCGCAGGTGGCACCTGATGGTGCCCGTACCGTGCGTGAGATCAACGAGCTGGGATACACGGTTGCTGAGACTGATCCGCTGGGGCATGTGACGAAGTTTGTTCATGATGGTATGGGCAGGGTTACAGAAAAGATTGACCCGGCCGGGAATGTGTGGGCGAGCAGGTATAACGCTGCTGATACTTTGGTGGAGCATACCGATCCGACGGGTGTGCTCACACGGGTAAGTCGAGATAGTGCTGCCGGTGAGATCACGCATCAGGACGGTGTTGGGAACACCGCGACGGTGGGATTTGACGCGCTGGGCCGGGTGATGAGCAGTATTGACCCGTCCGGGGCAGTCACATCGTGGGCGTATCAGTTTTTGACTAACACTACGACTGCCTCCTCGGGTGAAGGGGATCGGGAGCCTGTGCATCGTCAGGGTGCTTCAGAGTCTGTTCGCGTGCAGGATCCGACAGAGAATCTGGTGAGGGTTCCCGGTGCCCATGCGTTGCGGACGTGTACTGATGCTGCTGGTCAGGTTTCGGGTGAGGTGTGTGATGCTGCTGGGCGGGTGCTCAGGCAGGTGAGTGCCTCGGGGGCTGTGACGGAGTATTCGTATGATGCGTGTGGTCGGGTTGCCTCAGTGACAGATGCTGATGGGGTGATGACTGAGTACCGGTATGATGCGGATTCGCGTTTGGTGGCGAAGACTCGTGCTGGCGTGGTAGTGGAGTCTTTTGTGTATGACCTGTGTGGGCGTGTGTTGGAGCGTCGTGCTGGGACTAAGCTGGTGGGCAGGTATGCCTATGATGCTGCCGGGCGTGTGGTGCGGTGTGTGGATGCTGCTTGGGGCACCCGGTCGTTCTCCTATGATGCGTGTGGGCGTGTGGTTAAGGCTGTTTCCGGCGTAGGTGGAACATGCTTTTTTGATTATGACGGCGCGGGGCGTTTGCTAGCGCGGCGTGTGGCTACGTCTGAGGGATTTGCGACAACCTCGTATGCCTATGACGCGGTGGGGAATGTGGTGTCGGTGACGGACCCATTCGGGGCGGTGACCAAGTATGCGTATGATGGCGCGCATCGGTGCACTGAAATCATAAACCCGGACGGTTCGCGGGTGTCGTATGCATACGATGGTGCCGGCGAGGTGGCGAGTATGCATGTGGCTAAGCCAGGTGAGCACTTAGGTCGGTTGGCTTGTGAGTGGGTGCGGGATCGAGCCGGTCGGTGCCTGACGGTGAAGGACTATCTGGCGGGTGAGAACCTGGCACGGCTAGGCGCTCAGCGGTCTGCAGCTGCTACGGTCGCTACAGCAACAACCACCGTTGGTTCTGCTAACGCGAGTGCAACAACGGCTGCTGGTAGGTCTTCTATCGGTGTCTCAGATGGCGCGGAATCCGAAGCTGATGTGCATGTTCAGACGACCTATGTCTCAGATGCTTTGGGACGTTTGGTGAGGGTGGATTCTGCCCCGAAACTCGGGGATGAGGTTTCTGATACGGCGTTCTTTGCAGCGGGTAATCGAGTATCCGCTGCCGGGGATGCTTCTGCGGCTGAGGTGTTCGCATCTACGGGTGCGTGGAGTCTAGCGTACTCCTATGATGCTGATGGGAATGTGGTTCAGCGAACTACTCCGTATGGTTCTACCGTGTATGGGTATTCTCCGGGCGGGCGTGTTAGGTCTACGCAGCAGATCCCTGCCGGTGTCGGGGTAGAGGACTCATCGAGTGTTGGCGATAAGCCTGGGGTGGCTGAGTTCGCTTATGATGCGCTGGGGTATTTGGAACGTGTTCAGGTTGGGGAGTGTGTCTCTTCGTGGGTGCGTGATACGTCTGGGGCCGTTATGGGGTACACCGAGGAAGTTCTCGGGGGAGCCAACGAGCCTGGTGGTTCATCGTCGGGTGTGGTGCAGGGTGTGCGGGTACGCCGGAATCCTGCGGGGAAGATTACTCGGGTGGAAGATACCGTTAAAGGTTCCTGGTGTGAGTACGCCTATGATGCTTCCGGCAGGTTGATTCGTGCGGTGAGCTCGGATGATGTGTCGGTGGTGTGGATGTATGATCCGGTCGGATTGCTTATGAGGGAAGAAACCCATCAGGAAGGTGCCCTGGTTCGGGTGCGTGCGTTTTCCTATGCGGGGGAGCGGGTACAGACGGTACGCCTGTATGAGGCACTAGAGGATGGTGGTTCTTCCGCTGCACCTTTTGCGGGTGTGGTGGAGGATCTAACCGGGTTAGATACGTCATCTTTGGTGTGTACAGGGTCGATTCAGTATTCCTATGATGTGCGGGGTTTCCGTACCGAGGCGACTGATCATACTGGTGCTGCTGTGACGTGGGGCTGGGATGCTCTGGGCTCTTTAGAGCGGGTGGAGCGTATCAACCACAGCTCCGACTCCCCGTTAGGCAGTCATTTGTCCGCTGCCAGCGATGGTAACTCGACGGTGTGGTTTGCGGCATCGTCGGTTCGGAATATGCCGGTAGCTGTTGGGAGTCAGCAGGATAGGCAGGATCCTGTTGTCTCGCCGCTGGTGTGGGATACGACGGTACCTGATGCTGCTTCGTTGGTGGGTGTCGGTGTTACCGAGGCGGTTTCGGCGGGGTCTGTGCTTGGCGGGCGCGATAGTATCCTCACCGGTACAGGTGCGGGAGCATATGGTTTTGGCACGGATATCTTCGGTACCGCGTCCCCGGTGACTTGGGGAAGCAACACCACTGCAGCTGCTGGTAATGGGTTGCCGGGTTTGCCTGCTGATGTGGGTTTGACGGCTCAGGGTGCGTTAGCAACCGTTGGCGGTGAGTTGATGGGTGCGCGTTTGTATGATCCTGTGACGGCTGGGTTTTTGTCGCCGGATCCTGTGGAGCCTGTGGCCGGGTCGGGGTATATGGGTGCGTCGTATCTGTTTGCGTCGGGTGATCCGGTGAACCTGCACGACCCCACAGGACTACAGCCCATCCCCATTGAAGCGATGCGCAAATATACAGACTATATCAAGTCGGATCAGTTCGAACATGATCTAGAGGAAGCTGTTCGGAAGGAGCTTGGTCGTAAATGGGATGACTTTATTTCGGTAGATGAATGGAAAAAATCGATTGAAGAGCTTCAGAAGGATCCGGGCAAATGGGCAGGCAACCATTACAAAGATATAATAGCTGGGCTTATGCTCGCGACAGGTATCGCTGCTTTATTCGTCCCTGGTGCTCAGGGAGTGGGCGCGGCAATCGTGACGTCAATGGTGTTTTCTGCTCTGGTGCAGAAATGGGAAACTGGACGGATCGATCCAAGCCAGTTAACTTTTGACGGCTTTATTGGTGGGATAACTGGTTTCGGTACGATTTTGTACTTGCAGCGTTTAGAAAAACTGCAGAGTGCTGGTGGTGTCGCGCTGCGTCTTGAAGCTACACAGATGAGTATAAATGCTCCTCGTTTGGCTAGTAAGGGTCCGAAGAAGCTTAGCTTTCAGGATTTTTTTGCTGGTGGTTTCTTCAAATCTCAAGAAAAGGCTCCTTTGACAGGGTTGTACCGTGATGGCGCTGAGGGTGCTAGGACTGTCAATGAGTTGCGTCATTTGCGCTATCCGAAGGTGGAGATCGAGGTTAAGCCTGTTGCTGGTGCTGGTGGCGCTCGTTCGGCGACGGAGGTTCCGCCGGTTGCGGTGTCGCGTGTTGATGTTCCGCAGGTTGCTCCGGTAGAGGGTTCTGGCGCTTCTCGTGGTGCTTCGCAGGTTCCGGTGAAGCCTGTGGAGGCTCCGCAGGTGGGCGAGGTTCCGCCTGCTTCGGGTGCTGGGTCTGGTGCTGCTGGTATGCAGGCTGTTAAGCCTGGTGGTGTGGCTGATGATGCTGTGGCGGCTCGTGGTTCTGCTGGTGGTGTGCGTGAGCCTGAGGTGCAGCTGAAACCTGTTGAGGAACCGAAGGTTGAGAACCTCACGCCAGAGGGACGGGAAGCAGTGCGAGTGCTCCGTGATGATCGTAGCCTTCAGCCTATACATTCTGAGGTTGATAAACCTGCTCAGCAAATCATGTATCCTAATGATCTGAAGTCTTGGGTAGATACTGAGTTACCTCAGGCTTCTCGTATTGGCAGCGCGTCAGAGATCGATGGAACTCCGGTGAGGTATCACAATAAATTTGGAAAGTTCCGCGATGCTAAACGGGACTATTATCAAGGGCTTAAAAATGGTGGTGTAGAAGGACCTAGGCCTGAGTTCTCACCTTGGAAGGCTGAGAAGACTGAGGCTGACTACAACACTGCTTTTGAAGGCCTCAGCGAGGTTGAGAAGACGAAGCACTCAATTATCAGCCTTGACAAATTCAAAGGGGTAATTCCTCAGGAGATTAAAGAGTCTGTGAAGAGCATTTGGGAAACTGGACGTTTGCCTAAAGATAAACTCTGGAAGAAGGCTCAAGGCCCTAAAGAATATGAAAATGTACCTGAGAATGATAGTGGAGGTCATATTCTTCCGGAAAAGGATGTGGAAGGGAATCCGATTACCTATACCGAGTATGATGTAAAACCGCCAGAGCTTACCAATAAAGAAAATGGTAAGCTGGGGCTTGATCGTGGTAAGCATCGTTTAGTAGTGGGGAGTAATGGAAGTATCTACTATTCGCCAGATCATTATCTAACTTTTATTCGTCTTATTGACTAAATCTGAAAGGAAAAAGCTTATGCCGTATGAACATAGTCTTTCAAAACCCTTCATCGCCCCGATCTTCATTGAGGAAGATGGGTATTGGCAGAATTGTATGAAGCCCTATCTTGAGCGTGAAGGGTGGTATATCGCAGAGGTTGACTGTGCTGGGGTGGTAGATGC
>QWCF01000789.1_pt1 | contig 11917 bp, 6 predicted proteins | sample 1972521 | NCBI WGS metagenome assembly QWCF01 (sample SAMN09866715, study PRJNA288562) | Human oral metagenome isolate term4_saliva, whole genome shotgun sequencing...
TACAATGCCGATGCCGACCCGACAGACCATGAGGAGATATGGCCAATGATAGTGGCAAGTCGACGCAACTACCTCTTTGTGGGTGAGTCTATCGACCCTAATGACTGGCAACAGGGCGTAACGGCTGACCAAATCTACCAACGTGTCATTGATGGTGTGCACCATGAAGACGGACATATCATCTTGCTCCATGATGCGGGTGGTGACACACGTAAACCTACGATTGAAGCCCTCCCTCGTATCATTGAGACCCTACAACATGAAGGTTATCAGTTCATCTCTCTCGAACAATACTTAGGGATGAATAAGCAAACCCTTATGCCTGCTATCAATAAGGGAAAGGCTTACTATGCCATGCAAACCAACCTCTGGCTGGCTGAGATGATTTATCATGTATCCGACTTCCTCACGGCTCTCTTCCTTGTCTTCCTTGTCTTGGGTATGATGCGCCTCGTGTTCATGTACGTGTTGACGTTCAGAGAGAAACGAGCAGAGAACCGACGCAATTATGCACCGATTGATGCTGCTACGGCACCAGCTGTTTCTATCATCGTACCGGGATATAATGAAGAGGTGAATATTGTGCGTACCATCACTACGCTCAAGCAACAAGACTACCCTAACCTACATATCTACTTCGTCGATGATGGTAGTAAAGACCATACCCTCGAACGTGTGCGTGAGGCTTTCGATACCGATGATAAGGTTACTGTACTTGCTAAGAAGAATGGTGGTAAGGCTTCGGCACTGAACTATGGTATCGCTGCTTGCCGCTCAGAGTATGTGGTTTGTATTGATGCCGATACTCAGCTGAAGCAGGATGCAGTAAGTAGACTGATGAAGCACTTCATTGCTGACAAGGATAAACGCATTGGTGCAGTGGCAGGAAACGTGAAGGTGGGTAACCAAAGGAATATGCTTACCTACTGGCAAGCTATTGAATACACCAGCAGTCAGAACTTTGATCGCATGGCTTACTCTAACATCAATGCCATTACCGTTGTACCTGGTGCTATCGGTGCATTCCGTAAAGAGGTGATTGAAGAGGTGGGAGGATTTACCACTGACACCTTAGCAGAAGACTGCGACCTGACGATGAGTATCAACGAACATGGTTACATCATCGAGAACGAGAACTATGCTGTGGCAATGACAGAAGCTCCTGAGACACTCCGCCAGTTTGTTAAGCAACGTATCCGTTGGTGCTTTGGAGTGATGCAAGCCTTTTGGAAACATCGCTCCTCACTCTTCTCTCCATCGAAGAAGGGCTTCGGGTTGTGGGCTATGCCTAATATGCTTATCTTCCAGTATATCATCCCAACCTTCTCACCATTGGCAGATGTACTGATGCTCATTGGTCTCTTCTATGGGTTATCCCGCAACGTTTCTTCTATCGTTGGATTATGTATTACGTCCTCTTCAAGAGTTATCTCAAAGCAATTAAGGGCGAGCTGCAGACATGGGGTGTCCTCAAACGCACCGGCCATGTTGGTGAGTAGCAGCCTTACCCCTGCTGCTAAGGGTGGTAACAAACAACCTGTATCATTGATAGGAGACAGAAGAGAACACAGCATAACGTCTCTATCTATCATCCTCCACGTATTTCCCACGGAACTTTGTGACAATGTTCACGGAAAAAGAATACAGTAGAAAAGATTACATGTCATTGTAAATCACCAGATTACAAGAAATAATCACGGAACAAACAAAGATTTCTCACGGAATTCTCACGGAATTATTATAAACGCTTTATAGTATTCCGTGAGAATTTACTAAGTAAAGGAAAGAGGATTAAGGATTCAACAACCAAAACCTCTTCTCATCAATCTTTATTACTCCCGCTTTCTTTAGTTTCTTCAATTGATAATCAATCTTATTATTCTTCTGTCTATCGCTTAACACATCAGATAACTTGTTTTTTAAAAGACCTTCTATATCTTTACGAGAAGCCTTACCAAACTTTTTCAAATACTCAACTATCATACTCATAAAGTACTCATCATCAAAGCTACGGTTCTTAATATATTGACTCTTCAACTCCTTATCTCCCGTCTTAGACACAATCTTATGTGCCAAATAAAGATGCGGCTTCCGTCCTTCTATTAGCTTTTTCCTTCTAAGATAAACTATTTGCTCATTTGAGATTACTTTATTCTTTTGGACTTTATCTAATAGCATGATATCCTCAAGACTAATATCAGGATTATCAGTCAAGATACGTGCAAAGTTTTCGTCAATAACCTTACCTGTAATTGTAACCCTAACTTTACCTTCTGAAAAATCATATTCTGGCATAGGGAAAAATCTGACACGTTGGTTAATAAACATCTTCTTTATACCACCTCCTTCAGATTCTATCATGTTAAGATTGCGCATAGCTTCTACCAAGAAACGATTGCGATAAACCGATTCTGGGCAATCCTTTGTCACAACATTTTCTACACTTTGTGGTAGGAATTCACCATAATTTTGAAAAATAACATGACTATCTTCATATTCCACGACCTCTATTCTTGCACACTTAGTATAATCTTGATGAGCAATTGCATTATTTAAAGGCTCGCGTATATTGAACATATCATAGCGCAACATCTCATCTGGGAAAAGAGAGTCTGGCCGTATAAGACGATACTTCACATTCCTAACTTTATTGTATAATCGGTCTATACTAAGAAGTAATGGCATTGGTAATATCTCGTAATCCTTATTCTGCACAGATCCAACACTCCTTAATGACCAACGAATACAAGCGACATAAGGACTAAGAAAGTGCTCACTTTCTTCTTTCCCTAATAAGACTAAAGCAGCTCTTGTAATCTTACCATTAATTGTTACTTTAGCTTTATCAAGGAACTTTACATTATCCCAAGCAGAAATTTCTGCTCTTCTATAAGGGTTACGAATAATATATTCCTTGCGTGCCTTCTCTATCGCTTCAAGATCAAGGTCATCAATGGTTGCTTGAGGAACTATTCCTACACTCCAATCATCCGTAATGACAAGTTCTGACAAGATAGAATCCCTCCTTTCCCCCTTCATCTCTATTAGAGAATCACCAACTCTTTGCCAGGCCTTGTTATGGGCATAAACTGGTAACCTTGGTCTGTGCTTGGGAATACTTATTATCCAAACAATTTCACCAGTATCATCAGCCTTCAATTCATCAAGAACAAGATTATCTATTGGAAGGTTCCGACATTTCTCTAAGATTCTTGCTTTAGCGGATTCAATAGTAAAATTACCAAATTTCTGAATACCTATCACCTCAAATGTATTATCTTGAACACCAATTATAATGGAACCTCCATTCATATTAGATATAGCGGACACATAAGAAACGACATCATCACCTTCATGCCCACAAAGGCTATGTTGCAGATTCTTATATTCTTTCCATTCACACCCTTCATTCTCCTTCGGATATTGAATACGGATATATTCTGAAATTTCTTGTTTAGTCATATTATCATACTATTTTACATTGCAAATATACAAAAGAAATATGGAATAACTTACTGATGTCATCAGAATAACATATTTACTACCGCTCTATTTTCATATATGACTTAATTGACCTTATAACACCTATGGTATGAAAGGGTATAATATATATACACCTGACTACATAATAGTCATCTATCCCTAAACGCAAAACATGCCCCCTAAACGCTACATGAGACACTATAAGGTAAGACAAGGATGACTAAATAAATCTTCCAGTATTTAGTTGTGTTATGCGGTGTATGGAGGCAACCTATCTTGGCTTAAACGCTTTGATTAACTGTGTATTGAGGGCGTTACAAAGAGGATGATAAGAGGGCATCATTTATCTATAGTGCGTGTAGAGAGAAGATAAATTGCACTCCCATTGACTAATCCAAAATATGAGCATTCTTACTTCCTTACTTCAGTGTAACGGCAAGACGGCGATTACTAAAGTGTGCGGAGTTAGCATCATGTTCGTAACGTCTTTTGAAGAAGGTTTTCTCCTGTTCGTAATACATCATGCACTTCAACTTATCACCTACCTTAATCATAGAGAATACCAAGCATAAGTAAGAAGTAAGGGGCAGTCATGTTGTGGTTCAGATAAGTATTAAGTGAATTTACGTTCAGTGTCATCCTCCCCATTTGTATGAAATACTCTACCTTTTGTACGTAGACGATTTGATAGTTAGCATCGGCTACTATCTCCTTATCCTGTAGGGCGATAGCGCATTAAAGGCTGTTGAGGACTTCGAATTGCGGACTTAGATAACCGCTGCCTCATTGTGCTACTTGACAGCTTTTAGTACAAGTTGGGACAGTTTCGATATGTCTTCATGATGCTGTGAATAGTAAGATACGGCAAAGAAAACTAAAGATAGAGATAAAAGATAATTCCAAATCATAGATAACAGGAGTTGTTTATTATTCATAGCTGTTTGATGTTTGGATTATAGTTACCATTGACAAAGAAAAAGACTTTACTTTCTCCATACAAACAGGGGGAGGGCTTTTTATTAAGCTATCTACGACAAGTTACTTATTCTCCATGGTTTTTAATCTGTCCTCCATCTCTTTAAGGAGCTGTTTTCGCTGTTTCATGTTCGTTATAGCCTGTTTACTACCATCTTCCAAGCTCGTTTGATGAATATGGACATTGTTCTTTTCATCGTGTTTCACGAAGAAGACGCCACGAAACCGTTGATACACATTAATTGGGAAGAACTCTTGTAAGACATGATAGGCACCCTTAAAGCGTATTGGTATCAGTCTGTTGAAAGCAGGAGTCATGGGGAGATAGACAGAAGCATCGGTCGAAGCGTCAAGACAATACTCTAAACTATTAGCAGGTGCTTTGTTTATTGCAGCGTCCTTCATGCCGAATGTTATATCTGTCGCAATCGCATCGCCACCTTCTGTGACGAGGAGTAAGGGACAATAGTCGTCACCATACGCCTTTCGCAGATAACTTCCCATAGGCAAGCAAGGTACGGCAGGATAGGTCGACACGGGGTTTACATGTACGGCATGGGAATAGATAAACACCTTCTCACGCTTATCTGTGGCACACCTATCTATTAAGAACTTCGCACAGAGAGCCATCGTAGAGTCACGCTGGACATACCTTTCAAAAGAAGGAGTCTGCTGATGCTGTACATTCAGCTTTAAGACAAAGTCAAAACAGGCCATTTCGTCATCAGTAAGTAGCTTAGCTATTTCCGCACGGTGCTTATCAAGATAATTGACAGCGTCAGCCAGTTTATCTTTCATTATCATTACAGCAAGTCTGTCAGCCTCTGGGATGTGTTGTTCCTTATTAAGTGCAGCGATGAAATCAAACAGATGGAGGGTAGACGACATACTTATCGTCTTTTGATGTGTATAGTCAATACCAAACAACCGCACCTTATCACTATCTGCCCTACCCCGATTATAAGTCCTAAGTACGTTTAAGAGTGCACTTACTGTTGGGTGTGGTATCAAGGAGGAGTCCATTGTGAAGCTATCATCTTGTATATAACGATTAAAGAAAAGTGATTTCCCTAAGGGGAACTCCATCAAGACCAATCTACAATCATGCCGTTTGACAGACGCTTCAATCAGTCTGGTAACAAAGCTTTTAACGTCAGAGTTACCATGTAAAGACTCTCCTAAACCAATTATTCGCTTGTCTCTAAGTCCGTCTATCTGCGCCAGGTCGAAACAATGATTACTATCTTCACGAATAAGGTTGAGACCACCCTCCACCCTCAAAGGAGCAAGTGTCCTAACGGGATAATCGTCGATAGGCTTATTATCAAGTGTCACCTTCAGTTTTGAGAAGGCGATATACGCATCTTTCCTCTCCTCGCCTAAGACGTTGATACCTATATTCAATGAAGACGCATTAGTCAGGTTAATATGTGTCGAATATGTTTTGAAGACAGAGTCAGGCTTACAGATGAATGATCCTGTTGCCACCACCTTCTCTTCTTCATCAATCGCTTGCAGCGTTAGGACCACACGCTTTAGTCCACTCCCCTTACATTCAAGGCCTACCACACCCTCTTTAAGATTGTCGTGGGGCAAGAGGATTCTATGAGAGAACTCCGTTCTTAATCTGTCTACAATTGGAATTTCCTTTATGTACCGCCTTGTGTACAACGTTCGCATTGGTCCTTTAACAACCCAAGGTATTGTGTAGAGCGCAAAGGCACCGTTCTCTATCCAGCGATAGGGGCGCAAAGAGTCTGGTAACATCTTAAAGTCTAAGTCATACGCTCTTGTGTAGTTTTGCTTTCCCGACTGTGCTATACATGGTATTGCAGTACCGATAAGGATTAATATCGCTAAGAGCTTGTCTTTCAAAGTGATGTTTCTAATATTCATGTTATGATATTTATGTATAAACGAGTAGCTTAGCAGACCTCACCCCCAGCCCCTCTTCGAATGTAGAGGAGAGTAATTACCGAGTCTGCCATGTGCTTGTCTATATCCTTCCTTGTGTATCAGTTTATGCGCTGACAGGCCTCCCTGTGCGTTCAGGTCAGCATTGTCAGCTGCGGTTATCATTCTTTTATCCCACCAACAAGAGCACAGTGAGCGTGATTCAGCCCCATCCGTATTACCCGAGGAGCGCCCACTAATTGAACCATATCATCCCCTTCAGCTGAGCAAGATACTTGTTAAGGTCTTTTGCATTATCGTCCGTTAAGAAGAAATACATAAAGACAAATCTATAATCCTTACCTATCACAACACAACGAGCACGGGTGAACTTATCCCTACACTCCTGTTGTTTTGTGTCAATAGGATACATCAGCATATAGTCAGCATTAAAGTACTGCTTAGCAAGAGAGGCTGGATAGTCAGTGAGAAGCATCTTTATTTCGTCAACCTCACACGGTTCAATAGCTTTACACATCTTATCCACCTGCCATTTCAGGTCGGACTTAATATAGCCGTAGATGTTCATATTTATCTTTCCACCCGTAGGGAGCGGTGTGAGGTCATCCCTACTATTCCCACTCCTAATCGATGTCTTCAAATAGAGCTCACAGTCTTTATCTTGATGAACGATACTGGCATCAGATTTAGCAATAATATGTCTAAATATACACCCCTTAGTGTCACAAGGCAGTTGACTGGGCACGTATCCCCTACTCCTTATCAGTTTGTAAGGTTGTTTGATGTTAAGTCTGATGTTCTGCTGTTCGCACTTGCCCTCTATCGTGGGTGGAAACGTTTTGAAAAGTTCTACGGTATCAAGGTCTTCTACTGTCACCTGTGCCCAAACAGTTGGTACACAAAGGAGTTGTAAAAGGATGATACAAATAGCTTTCATCCCTCTTGAGCAGAAGAATGACACAAGTCTTGTTCTGAGATCTTTCTTCATAACCATAATGTATTAAGTTAATAAGGCAATTGTCTTAATTATTCTCAATTACAGGAGACTACTTTCTCAAGTCAGGCTTCTTTGTTGTAGCATCTTCGATAACGAACGACTTGCCCTGTTCCTTCACCTTAATATATACCACCGTGCGCTTTGTTCCCACATCCTTATAAGGTGTTCTCCACAGAAAAGAGACGCAGAGCCAATCATTATTCAGCGGTACAACCGTCAGTGTTCGTATATTATCTTCATCACAGGCCTGCGCATCGATAAGGACATCACCGTCCATATCAACACTCTTCTTCATGACCGATGGACTAACAAACTTCTCTGCAATGACGCTACTAAGGTCGCCGAGTTGAGTATAGAGAAGGCTGTTCATATAGGTTTTGTAGAAACCATAAGCAAACAGCTGTTTCTCCTTTTGGGTCTCATTCAGCTTACATACTGCAGTCTTTGCCTTGCCCTTCTGTGCATAGAGGGCCTGAGGTGCAACAGCCAAGCATAGCGCTAAGCTTATTGCAAGATACAGTTTTCTGATCATTGTGTATAGCATTAATATTGGTAAAAATTGTCTGTATTCCTTCTCAAGTAGTATTACGACAGGCACGTAAAGGCTTAGCGACACGGATATAACTATCCGTCTTCTATCTCACTGACCACCGTCGAAATCATTAATCACCTTAGGTTTTTATATTTCTGATTGTTTACTCGGGACAAAGATATAAAACTAATATAATTAAAACAAATTTAATAACAATTATTTTCGGGTGGGAGAGGGAATTAGAAGGGCAGGGGGAGGAGAGGAGGGAAAACTGGGAAGGAAGACAGGGGCGGCTGAGGTCGAAGCCTACGAGGCAGTGCCTCGTAGAACAGGGACCGCTGGGAACGGACAGGGGGCCGTTGGAGACGGAGGGAAGACTGGCTGGGAACGGAGACAGGGACAGGTGGGAACGAGGGCAGGAACCGCTGGCGACGGCCTGCGCCCACTATCAGCTGTCCCCTAAAAGCTCACGACAAACGAGGAGCCTAACTCTAAGGAATGGAAGCAAGTATGCTTTCCTAAGGCACGATAAGGCAGGAGGTTATAATCTACCAAGAACCGAACACTGTAATGCTGGCGTGCTCTGAACATCACTGACAGACCTGTTCCGAGACCCATGCCATGGCGCGAATCGATCAACTCGTCCGTCAACTGTATGTTAGGATAGAACACTGACGAGGCTAAGAGTTTACTTCCAAGGAGCCAGCGGGACGTTAGGGGGTAAGAGAAATAGGCACCACCGCCTACTTTCCATGTGTCGAAGACATTATCCTCGGCCTTGACACCATCGACGATAACCGATGTGCGGGTCACAGAGAACCGTCCACCAACACCGACATAGGGGTTGAAGAAATACGCACCTTCCACTGCTGACGTACAACCACGTGACACTTTGACATGCGATCCCTTCCCGTCAGGATACTTCCCTAACGGTTCATTGATAAGAAAATTCAGTCCGATGAACGAGGGATGATATTTCTCTTCAAACGTCTCCTCCATTGTTGCCTTGTTCAACCCACGTTGCTTAAAGATAAGATCAGTAAGATAATAACCCATCTCAGTGGCTACGATGCCCACGCCAGCCCCTGTCATCACATCACTCAACCAGTGTTTGTTATTCGCCATACGCATAAGACCGGTCGCAGCGGCTACGCTGTAGGCGCCAATACCTACCCATGGACTACGATAGCCATACTCTTTATTGAGCATGGTGGCGGTCATGAAGGCGGTGGCGGTATGACCAGATGGGAACGAACGGAGGTCGGTTCCGTCGGGTCGCTCTACCTGTGCCGAGTATTTCAAGGCGTTGACTATTCCTGCCATCAACGCTACTGACATGGCATGAGAGGCAAGCATGCGCCCCCAACTGCTCCTTCCCTTCACGCCTCCTAACTTGAGTCCTAACATGACGGCAGCTGGGAGATACTGCGTGTAATTGTCTAATCGCCTGTCGAAGTGTGGTATATAGTCGTTCCGCAGACCACGAAAACGCTTGCTCTCACTACGCATGAGAAGTCCGTTGAGGATAAGGGGTGCACAGGTGTAGACGACCCTGTCTATGCGTGTGTCATTCTTGTATCTTGCCTTCGCACACGCCTGTCTGACCGTGGTCACCGTGTCTGCCACAACAGATGTGTCTGCCGTCACACCCACGCTGTCGCCCACTGCGATGGAGGGCATGTGCCGTAGGCTATCAGCCAAGGCAACAGAAGCCTCAGCGGTATGGCTAAGACTTACGAACGAGAGGATTACAAGGGTTGTTCTCAGGACTTTTAACTTTGAGCATGGAGCACAGAACGCAAGTGACAAAACGTCGAACATGGGAGTTAGAGGTTTGAAAATTGAGGTTTTAACATTTCTATCTGTGGGAGACATGATACCCCCAGAGGTACTAACGGATAGAGTAGTGGGATTATTGTGAGAGGATAGTAGGAAATGTGAAGGCGACAGGGGACAGGTTATGGGGAGACAGGGTATGTCTAAGACAGGGTAACAAGGCAAGTTAACAGGTGGACGAGTAGACGGGTGAACAAGTTGCTTGAAATAGAAGACAAAGTAACAGAGGAACAAGTTTGATGAGTAACAGAGGGCAGGGACATGGTAGGGTATGGTTAAGACAGGGTAACAAGGCAAGTTGACAAGTAAACGAGTAGACGGGTGAACAAGTTGCTTGAAACAGAAGACAGGGTAACAGAGGAACGGAGGAAAGTAACAGAGGGCGTTCTTTCTCTCACAGAACTGCACAGATGAACAGATTTTACAAAGATGCACAGAGACATTAAGTCAACCGATAACACAGAACGTTACTGCTATTGGTGGGTGTTGGGTGTTGAATGTTGGGTGTTAAAGATTACATATAGAGGGGGGCAAGCTAATAGTACATTCGCATCACTACACAAGCAGCGAAGGAGGGGTAGCCTCGGTGTTCACTCCCCTCTCCATTCGGAGAGGGGCTGGGGGTGAGGCTTCTGATGGGTGTAAATTCTGTGATATCTGTCGCCTGCCAGCAGGCGTTGGTGAGTTCCCCCTGTGAGCAGAAAGGCCTCTGTTCATCTGTGAAAATCTGTGAGAGAGAAAATTCCCAACGAGCTTCATGCGTTCTAAACAACGTGAGAGAGAAAAGAACCAATGAGCCGTTTAGGATTATGAAAAAACTTAACAAGAATACACACGAAAGCCACTACGCAGGGAGGAGGGCATGAAGTAAAACAGAACTTGCAACTAACACGAAACCAAACACATACGGAGACATGAGAAGAAGGGCGTGGTCTTGAACGTTGAAGGGCGTGTTCTTGGGACAAGAAGGGCGTTGTCTCGAACGTTGAAGGGCATGGTCTCCAACGTTGAAAGACGTGTGTCGGATTTGAGAGAAGCGAAAATAACTGACAAAAGGGTAAAGAGGACGAGAAGAGAAAAGGCCTGGCTACGACACAGTGCCTCGTAGAAACGGACCAAAAGAAACAAGAAACGGACCGAAAGGAACGAAGAAACGGAACAAAGGGAACGAGGAAGCAGACCGAAGGGGACGGGAGAGAAGATTGCTGGAAACAAAAAAGCGGACTGATAGAAACAAAAAAGCGGACCGCTGTGGATTGGGAAGCGGTCCGCTGAAAACGGGAGGGGGGATAGGGGATAAGGGGCGAGGGACAGCTGGTGGGGGATAATGATTGTCACCAGCTGTGGGTAGGTTTTGTGGTTCTACCCAGTTCTCCTCAATGTCACTCTACCCTATTCTCCCTTCTCATCTCGGCTTATTTACCAACAACAACCTTCTTGCCACCAACGATATAGATGCCGTTAGGTAGGCCTTCGAGGGCTGTCTCTGGGTTCACCTTACTGCGAAGGAGGGCACCATAGATGCTATAAACATCTACTTTACCGCCATTTAATGGTGCGGTGAAGGTCTTGATACCAGTTGGTTCTTTGCCTGGGTCGACCTCAGAACCGTCTGAACCACATACCTTAACTTGGATGTTATTCCCTGCAGCCTCCATCACCTTCTTAGGAATAGTGAATGTCTTGGTATTCGCAAAGTAAATGAGATTACCCTTACTATCGTAGATCTTGAAACCTACCACGTGGCTATTCTTAGCCTCCATAGTATAGGTGCGACGACCATTAACGGTCTTCTCTTCCTTAACAACAGCCCAGCCCTGACCGAGACTATCCTTCTTAAACTGATCCCATGAACCGAAGTCGCCCATTGAACCAACGCGTACGGCACCATTGAAGTCCTGACGCATTGTGCCAGGGGCCACATTAGGATAGATAGCTGGGGTAGGACGGATATGATCATCTATGAAGATCATATTGTTCGCAGGCCCCTTAGGATACTTCTGCATGAACTTCTTCGCCTCCACCCACTGTGCTCTTGTGGTGTACATGGTTGTGTTACTGTAGTCACCGATGACAGATCCGTTCACATTATAGAAATGTCCCCATGCTTCAAAGAAGCTTGAGAGGTCTTGCTTGGCTGCTTCACAACACGCTTTAGCAAAGAGTAAGTAGTCGTTCTG
>QWCF01000675.1_pt1 | contig 11908 bp, 11 predicted proteins | sample 1972521 | NCBI WGS metagenome assembly QWCF01 (sample SAMN09866715, study PRJNA288562) | Human oral metagenome isolate term4_saliva, whole genome shotgun sequencing...
TCCGTTGCAACAAGGATTTGTAGTGAGTTGTTTTTAAATTTACGCAAAATTTCTAAACGCTTAGATTGAGTGATGTCTCCATGTAATCCTTCAGCTAAATATCCTTTAGCAATTAGCGCACTAGCTAATTCATCAACACGACGTTTAGTTCTACCGAAAACAATAGCTAAATTAGGATTTTGTACATCTAAAAATCCAATTAATGTTTCTAATTTTTCATTTTCTCTAGCGATTGTAGCATATTCTGTAATATCTGGTTTAAGATCTTCGTCACTCATAGTTTTAATTAATTTATAATCTCTCATGAAGTCTTTTGAAAGTTCCATTATTGTTTTAGGCATTGTCGCAGAGAACAATAATGTTTGATGTCTTGAAGTTATTTTAGATAAAATAAATCTTACATCTTCTATGAAGCCCATATTTAGCATTTCATCAGCTTCGTCTAATACTAAATGAGTTAGGTTCTCTAATTTAATCGTTTTTCTGTTAATATGGTCTATTACACGCCCTGGTGTACCTACTATAATTTGTGGACGTTTTTTCAAATCTTGAATTTGTCTTTCAATACTTATTCCACCAAATACAATACTTACTTTTAATCCTTTAGCTCTTGACATTAAACGAAGCTGCTCTCCAACTTGCTGAGCTAACTCTCTTGTTGGAGCAAGGATTAATGATTGTAATTGATCATTACGCCTTACTGTATCTACTAACGGTATTCCAAAAGCACCTGTTTTTCCTGATCCTGTTTGTGCTTGTGCTAATACATCAACTCCAGATAATACATATGGAATTGTCTCTATTTGAATACCAGTTGGAGATATAAAATTCATATTGGTTAGCGATTGAACAGTTTCCTGACTAACCCCTAATTCTTCAAATGTTGTCATTTGTTTCTCCTTAATTTATCCAATTTTATATACTGTCTTATTTATATAACCTGTTAATTATAGCATGAAAATTGAAAATAATAAAGGAATATGGATAAACATAAAAAACTTGACACTCCTTCTATACTGAGGTTTTAAAAATACATAATAAAAATAACAGGAGTGACTCAAAAATCATCATTTGGAGAAATAAGATTTTGTTGAGTCACCCCCTCACAAGGTTTATTAGATATCTATAAAACTTTTATAAAGCAAATTTAGATATCAATAAACCTCTGTATTTTATAAACTTTTTTAAACATATAGTTTTTTTGAGTCAACCTCATTATAACATTACCTTTATTGAGAAAAACAAATTCCATATTCATATTTTCTTACTACATATTTTTATTCGTAATCTCATCAATTTTTTTCGCAATATTTTTTATACTTTGTCCTGAGTTATTCAAATTATTTGTATAAATTAGCAACATATAATCCTTATCGCCAAAAACTAAAGCTGTATCATGATAATTTGTCTCTATAGCACCATACTTACTAGCTACTTTCTTATCCGGAATACCCTCTTTTATCCATTCACCATCATCTGAATCCTCAAGATATTTTAGTAATTCTGGATATTTATCTCGTTCTTTATACAACTTCGTCCATACTACTTCCATCATCGCTGGAGTAATTCTATTATTTAGAGCTTCTTCTTGCGGCAATGTCACACCTAATTCTGCTAAATACTTAACTACAAAAGTCGATGCAGTAGCGCTATTTCCCATCAGCATATTAGTAGCTGTATTATCAGAATATTGAATCATATTTTGAATAACATATTCTAATTTGTAACTGTCTTTCTTTTTGTTATTAGTAATCTGACCATTACCTTCTTCTAAAAATTTTTCATTATAAAAAATATCAGCATTTTTTGATACTTCACCATTTCTTATGCGATCATATATCTTCATTGCATACACAACCTTAATTGTACTAGCTGCTGTAAAGTAATGCTTATCCTCTTGTGCATATCTATACCCTGTAGAGAAATTTTTATAAACAATACCTATTTCATTATTTCCCTTGTACTGCTCTATTAAGTTTTCCATAGCTTCATTCAACTCTATTTCACTTAATTTTTTATTCTCCACAACTACTTCTTCATGTTTATTTTCTTCATTCTGTGCTTCCTGTTTAGCTAGTTCCTGCTGTTTAATAGCATCCTTCCTAACCTTAATCTGAACACCTGCTGAAAATACACCATAAATAATTAAAAGCACCGCTGTTGATTCAATTATAAACTTTAAAATTCTTTTTCCAGTTCTCTTCACTACTTTACTCACATCCTTTATCCATATATTCTTATACTAGTGTACTACATATTAACTATTTTAACAATAATAACACGAAAATAATCTTAAAAATAAAATTCGGTATTACTAACTTTTTTTTAATTAAAACTCACTTCAAAAATTAACAAAAATCATTTTTACAACCCATTATACAAAATTTTCTTTAAATACACTAAAAATTCATGACAAAATCTTTAATTTAGTACAATTATTAAAAAGAGTAACTCATTATATATAGTTTGAATTACCCTTTTATAAATTTAAAGATTAGTTTTTAAGTAAAAATCTTGCTCCGATATCTTAGAAAACCCTATGTTCTCATACATATATTTTGGAGTATCATTAGCATCTACTACTAGAATTACATTTTCTTTTCGTTCATTATTTATTGCAAAACTAATTATGTGTTTAGCTATACCACGATTTCTATATTCAGGTGCTATATATAGATTATCAATTTCAAAAAAATTATTTTTAACGATAACATTAGCTGAACCGATTATCTTTTCACCATCTTTTGCCACTAGTTGCTTAATATTCTCTGATCTTATATCTTCATAAAGCATAGTCTGATTATGTTCAGCCCATTCTTCATTGCTTAATTCCATATCTATTTTGTATTGAAATTTTAAATATCTATTTAAATCTGGTTTCTGTAAATATTCAACAGTAAACTCACTTATCTCCTGTTCTACGAAATCTCTAATATTCAAATAATATAGATATAGATTAATCTCACTAAAACTTTCCTTTTTTAAATATTTTTTTAATTTCCTTGATAACTTCACATTCTCCATTGCCGCTAAATGAATAAAGTTGACCCCTTTATCTCTAAAAAAGTTTCTGCATGAAGAGACATAATATTCAAGCTCTTCTATCGTAGTAGGCTCTTTTTTCAGTAATAAATAATTTCCACTAAAGTATAACTTAGACTTTATAGTTTGATAGATTACATAACTATCAGTTTCTACTGCCGACTTTGCTCTGGAATAAATATCCTTAAAGCTATAATCCATAATTCACACCTCCTATTCTTAATGTAATTTATCTTATACTAATGATGTCCATGTGGACCATGATGATGTTCAAAATGATTAATTATTTCTAAAACTCTTGAACTTCCAGTCAAATCATAAACATTTCTTAAAGTTTCTACATATGTTGGATCATCGTGTAAAACATCAAAATATGTAACGACTTCTTCTTCTACAAAATCGATATAATCTTCCTCTTCTGACAGAGCATTTAATGCTGCACCTAAAAGAATCGGATCATCTTTTATTATTGTATTATCATTATACAAATCATAGATTTTTTCATACTCATATAATGATTTAAGCGCGTGTATAGTTATAAATAATGTTTCTTCCGAAAGACCTTGCGCTGTTAATACCTCTTGCATTAGTGTACGAATAGTATCATATTGCTGATCTTCTTTATACAGAGAAATTAGATGTAAATAACCACTAATAGCCATCCCCTGTAGCTCTACATATTTTTCTAAGTATCTCTTAGCCTCATCACCTTTTGACATGTGCCCTAAATGTAAGTACGCTTCGGTAAAATCAGGATCAAGAGCAATAGTTTTTAATAAGTGCATTTTCGATTTTTCTAAGTTTTGGATTTGATTATATGCGAATGCTAAAGAGAATAAAATTCCTGGATCTTCATAACCTTTTCCATTTTGATTATAGAAATCAATAGCCTCTTCAAACAATCCTAAAGCAAATAAATTATCAAATGCAGTTTGGAAATTTTCTAAAGATGGTTCTTCATAGAAAATTCTCTCACTTAAGCTTCTAGCTTTATCTTCTCTTCCTGTTGTTAAATAAATCCCTACTAACTCTTTATCAATTGCACGAATAGCTTCATCAAAATCTGTCCCAGCTCTTGCAGCTAAGAACTTTTCTTCAGCAATTTCATATAATTCATCTTCTAAATATATTAGACCTTCTTGATATAAAATCGCGGGTATTTTTGGAGAATTATACAATACTACTAACGCATCATCTTTCTTATCTAGATAAAGAAGATTATGAACATATCCTTCAATAGCTGTGTCTTCTTCTCTGTTTTGTTCATAAATTACTCTTGATAATTCTAAACATTCATCAAATAACCCATTATCTAAAAGTACTGTACGAAACTCCTCCTGCTGCTCTCTATCTAATGCAGAAAAATCTATATCTTTTAATTCCTCTAAAAATTTTTGTAAATCCATCTAATTATCTCTCCTTGCTAACTTATTCATTATAAAAGTCAATTCAGTTTTTACAGTAGAATCAATATTATCGATACTCTTCTGAGCTTTAGCTAAATATCGTCTACTTACAGCTAATGTTTCTGATAAAACTTTATCGTTGTTTTTTATGTAATTTATTATTTCGTCTTTTTCTTCACTACTCGTGTCTTTTGTAAAATTATAAAATAGCTCTGGATTTTCTTTCTTCGCTATTAAAGCTGGTAATGTAATATTACCATTCATTAAATCTTGCCCTACCTCTTTTCCAAGATTCTGTACTCCACCTGCAAAATCTAAGTAATCATCTATTATTTGATAGCTCATTCCTAAATAGTAACCAAATGAAAAAGTACTACGTATATCTTCATCAGAAGCTCTAGCTACTATACTTCCTGCAACACAAGAGAAGGCGATTAATATCGCTGTTTTTCTCTTAATCTTCTTAAGGTAGTCTAGTCTTCTAGTCTTAACATTATACAAATCGTCTTCTTGAATAAGTTCACCTATACAAAGTTCCTTTAGAGTCTCTGTCAAATAGATATGTATTCTCTCATCTTCGAACTTAGCAACTTCTCTTAAAACTACTGCAAAAAGATAATCCCCTAAGTAGAGGGCAAATTCATTTCCATACTGTTTATTCATTGTAACACTTCCACGTCTTGTATCAGCATTATCAATAATATCATCATGAATCAAACTAGCAGTATGAATTATTTCAACTATACTAGCAATTCGAATTATATCTTTTCTATTCAATTCAAAATTTCCTAATTTGGCACACATAAGTAAAAGAAGGACTCTAACCCTCTTCCCACCATTCAGAAAATACTTCTTGATGATTGCATTTAATCTATCATCTTCACTTCTAGTAATATCAAAAATATCTTCTAGTACTTCATGTATCAAAATTTCATACTGTTTTAACATTCTATTCTCCATTAATCTTATACAAAGACCACCGCTTTACTATCAAATTCTTGAAACTCGATATTATAAAAATTAAACCATGTCTTTATTATACTTAAATAAAACTCTTCCTCACTCATTCTCTTAGTAAGAATTTGAAAGTACCCAACTCGCATAGTTTCAGTCAAAATACTTAACTTATTCAAATCATCTTTTAGTAAACTATAATACTCAAAACTAAAATAATCTCCAAGTAATATTGACTTCGACTCGATAGGTTCGAATCTAGCACTGTGGCTGTGCAAAGAACTTAAAGCACAAAAAATAGCCGTATTATATCTCTCGTTATCAAAATTATATTTCTCTATAAAAGGTATAATATTTAATTTTTCTATTAATCTTTCATTATAATTATATTTTTTCATAATAAATCCTTCATTATTTATCTGTATAAATTATACCACAATATTGTAATTTATTAAAATTTGATTATCTACATTTCAAACAAAAAAATTTATACATTGAATATCCCCGATAATAATAAAAATTAAGAGCAACCTTAAAATCATGATTTAGAAAATCACTACCATAAAGTTACTCTATAAATTTATTCATTTTTAAAAATCGATATATTACTATTCAGTAAATCTATATCTTTTCTACAGCTAATTCTGTATCGTTATTTTTTAATATTTTTATTGTATTTAATTCGCTTATTAATATTAAAAACATTACTAATGTAAGAATTGCTTTAGTAGATATATTATCCGTATTATTGCTAATCATACCTAGAAATACATAACAAATTATACTATTATGCCAATTAGATTGTTTCATATACTCCGAATTTTTAAAGCTTATATAAAGACTATATAAACCTATCAATATTTGACAAAACAATAAAATATTACTTAACATACACATTCACTTTTTTTAAAATATAGTAACCTAAAGCATTCTTAAATTTATTCTTATAGATAATTAACTGTTTCTTGATATTCCTTAGGTCTTTCTTTTCTAACAAATAGCATAATAGCCACGATGAAGTAGAATAGATATACCGGAATTAGTACTCCTACTGTTCCAACAGCTGTTACTATTGCTAATAATAAGAAAAGTATTCCAGATAAAATACGTTTTTTCATTAAAAATGTCGCTAATAATGCAACTACAGCTAATACGATTAATAGAACTGAATACATTTTTAAACCTTGAATTGTGTAATCAAGTATTTGTTCAGCCGATAAATTTACCCCGTTAGGATTCTTAGCAATTTCTTGTTTAAAAAGATTTAAAAATTCTTGATTATCTTTTAAAACTGAAATTTTAAAGAATGATCCATACGATAAAAATCCCGTTAATACTATTAAAATAACATTAGCAATCCATGCTAAAACTTTCTCTACTCTTCTATTGAATGGTTTCATAATAAACCCCTCCTTTTATAAACTCAAGGATTTTCCCCTTAATTAATTATAACATAAAACGTTCTCATAATATATAGTAATTTACCTAAATTAACAAATTTTATACCTGAAATGAGATTCTTTAAATTTTACTAATTATAAATTTTTATTATCTATGCTTTCATCTTCATGTAAATTTTTATTTCTATCAAGATATTTTTTATAAAATAATATATGGCTTATTGATACAAAAATAAATAAACCAAATAAATATAATATCTCCCTTGTAATTTTATAATCATCAATCGTTAGCATAGCGATAATTAAAAGCGTTATTACCTCAACACAATAAAAAATTACTGCTATAATTCTCTGAAATCTATTCAATTTTTTTAGTGATTTTTTCGCATCATCAACAACCCCAATTAGAAAATCAAAAAATACATCAAACATAATTTCTTCTCCTTTACAAATAATTTATTACAAATATTTACTACCAAGATGCCATCTCCTATTCTTTATAGAATTATAACTAATATCACAGATAGTCATATATAAAGGGGCTAATCCAAAAGTTCTAAATTTTAAAAAAGTGCATACGATAACTCATAGACGCAGTGGTTTATTGAAGTCTATATTCGCTTTATAAAAACTTCTTTGGTATCTAATAAACTTTGTGGGAATGGCTTGATAAAATCAATCTTATCAAGCCATTCCCACTACTTTTAATTAATATCTTTCACCAAGTGTAAAACGCATTTCTATTCTAAAGATTCCATCTTCAGGTGCATACGCTTTAATAAGTTCTTTGTGTTTTTCAACGATAAGCTGCGCCATAGATAATCCTATACCATATCCTTTAATGGCACTATTTCTTGACTCATCTAAACGATAAAAGCGATCAAAAACTTTGCTCAAATCACCTTTCTTAACCTCAGCTTTATTAGAAATCTTCATTATTGCATTTCTTCTATTCTTCTTAAGTGTTATTAGTATATCGCCACCTTCAGGCGCGTACTTAATAGCATTTTCTAATAGTATATCCATAAGTTGAACTATCGAGGCTTGCTCTCCATAATAACTTAAATTCGCATCAATGTCAGTAATTAGATATCTTTTTTGGAAATCTGCTAGCTCACTGAAATCCTTGATTCTTGACTTCAACGTATCTGACAAGTCAAAACGCGTTTGTTCAACAGTATCTTTTTCTTCCATTCTACTAAATACTACCAAGCTATTTACTAGACTTGTTAGACGATCTATCTGGTTATGAATATTATTTGTCCACTTAGAGTCCCCATGTTCCATTTCTAATACATCAGTATTAGAACTAATTATAGCTAATGGCGTCTTTAACTCATGACTAGCTCCAGTTATAAATTGTTTTTGTTTTATATAGCTTTGCTGTATTGGAGCAATAACTCTTTTAGATATTAAAATTATTAGTAATAATACTGACACTACTACAACAATACACATCAAAACACTGTTTTGGGCGAATGATTCATATGAATCTAATTCACGCTGACAGTTTAAAAATAAAATTAAGTTTCCTACTTCAGTATTAACTTTTAAATATCTGTAACTACCGATAAATCCACTAGTTCCACCTTTTTCTAAAGCTTGAAGCACCTTGTTTTGTAAAGCGTCATTGTCTGGTACTAGTGTATCGTCACGATATGCTTTTATTATTTTACCAAAATTATCAACCTTAGCAATCGAAAAACCATTATAGTCTGTCGGACTTGATGAATTTTTCGTGATTACTAAATCATCACCATCTTCAGTAAAGATTTTTGTTAGAGCCTGCGACTTAGAAGCATCTAATAGTGTATTATCAATTCTCTCTTCAAGTTTATTAAAGTTAATAATATTTAATGCAACTGCTAGAACAGTTATTACTACAGCTACACTACCTACTGCCGTTATTATGAATTTCTTCCTGAGACTCTTAAACATCTAGCATCTCCAGAGTATATCCTACATTTCTAGTAGCTTTGATGTGGACATTAGCATCTAATGCTTTTAATTTCTTTCTTAAATACGAAATATTAACCCACACTACATTAATTTCAGAATCACTGTCATAACCCCAGATTCTTTCTAAAAATTGTTCAGTTTGAATTACATTTCCTGGATTTCTCATCAACAATTCCATCATTTGATATTCTTTATTAGATAATCTTACTTTATCCTTTTCTGTAGATAACTCAAATGTGTGTTTACTTAAACTTACATTTCCTAATTCTAATACATTACTAGTAAAGGTAGCTTGTCTTCTTGTCATTGAACGCACTCTCGCCAATAACTCTTTAGTAACAAAAGGTTTTGTTAAATAGTCATCTGCTCCACTGTCTAAACCATATACTTTATCTTCAATTTCTGATTTAGCCGTAAGTAATAATACAGGTGTACTTTTTTTATTTTCTCTTAGTTTTTTTACAACTGTTACTCCGTCCATTTGTGGCATCATGACATCAAGAATAGCCCCATCATATTCATCTAACATTAGATAATCTAGTGCATCTTGTCCATTATTCACCACATCAACTGAGTAATGATTGTGTTTTAACATTGCTTCGAGAGCATCTGCTAAATCTCTTTCGTCCTCGGCTAATAATAACCTCATTGACTTTCACTCCTAACTATATTTTTATGTAATTTCCTAATATAAGTCTATTATATATACACAAACTAAAATTAAGTTTAAACAATTTTTCTAATTTTAAAAATATATTACTCTTAACTAAAAATTTTTTTATAATAAACTAAATCCATTAAACTTCTACACATGGAAGCTCTAGTATTTAAATACATAACTACACGCTTCCCTGTACACCTATATTTTACTTTATTTTACTTCACCATGTCAAAAAAATGAAATCATTTTAATTTTTTTATCATTTAACACAACTAAAATACCTATTATGATAAATCATCTACTTAAAATCAGAAAACTTTTACAAATTCTATCTAAATTAATACTAAAGTGCCGCAAGTTCTTTTCAAATTTATATATTTTTAAGTAATAAGTTATAAAAAAATATTTACTTTCTACCTATTAATAAACCACTTTTGATATAATCTTTCATCCCTTTTCCATAGCCCCATTTTTCTGCATACTCATCAGTCACATCGGAATTTATAATCTGAAACTTAGTAAACCCTGCTTTTCTGATAATATCAGTCATCTCTTCTTCCAGAAGAGCGCCCGCAACTCAAGTGCAATGCATTCTACTAGAATTTTTCCATTCTAATGGCAAGTCCTTTTTCAAAATAATATCAGATATTACAAACATACCATCTTCTTTAAGAATACGATAAATTTCATCGTAAACTTTTTGCTTATCAGGTTCTAGGTTAATAACACAGTTACTAATAACTCTATCAACTGATTTATCTTCTAAAGGAATATTAATTAATTCACCTTTAATAAATTCAATATTATCGAACTTCTTATTATCACGAATCTTCTTCGCTTTTTCTAACATAGAATCTAATCTATCTAGACCATAAAGCGTTCCTACTTTAGGATTTTTCATCTTTGTTATGAAAATATCCATTCCAGCTCCACATCCTAGGTCGATTAAAGATTGTCCTTCCTTAATTTTCAAGTGGTTAATTGGATTCCCACAAGAAAGCCCCATATTTATCTCATCTGGAAATTCATTAATAATTTTTTCATCGTATCCTAATGACTTACTAAGTTCTTTAGGATCTATTTTCGTCTTCTGTTTGTTTTTTGAGATATTATCATAAAAATTATCTACTGATAATCTTATTTTAATATTGTTTTGCATACTTTCACCTATCTTTACTTCAGTTCTTACTTTAAATTAATTATATTTATTTCTCATCTTTATATTAACTAAGGATTACATCTACTAGTTTTATTAATTTCTTTTCATTTTTCAATTATTTAACACTAATTCTACCATAATAACCCACATTTTTCTATCGATAAAAAAGAGAGTGACTACAAACTCATGATTTCAGAGAAATCAGTTTTGTTGAGTCACTCCCACAAAATTTATTAGATATCCAAAAGCTTTTATAAAGAGAATTTAGATATCAATAAATCACTACATATTTGAGTTTTTATATGAACTTTGTTGAATTTTAGGGCTTTTAAGTTAGCTCGTTTATAATTATATTAAACTATTATACTCTTCTTCTGTTAAGTAACTTGAAATTGCACCTGTTTTTGTAGTTGTTAAACTAGCATAGTTTGTTGCAAAAGTTGCCATTTGTAATAGTTCTTCTTCTGAAATATTATTAAGATTTTCATGATTTAATAGTTTCGATAAGAATGAACCAGCAAAAGCATCCCCTGCTCCAGTAGTATCAACTGCTTTAATATCAGGTATTTCAGTTACTACCTTGTGATTTTCATAATAAACTTCTGCACCATGTTCTCCTTTAGTATAAAGAACAACTTTCATGTGGTTAAAGTCTTTTTTCAATGCTTCTTCTATATTAGTCGTTCCTGTTAAGAATTCTAATTCATTATCGGCAACTTTAATTACATCAACATAAGGTAAAAATTCTTTAATAGTTTCAAGATATACTTTGTGATCATCCCAAAGATTGAATCGTAAGTTAGCATCAAAAGAAATTAACACGCCAGCTTCTTTAGCTTTTTTTAGTAATAAGTGATGGTTATCTTTTGATTCTTCTTGAATAGCGATACTTGCGAAGTGAATTGCTTCAATTTCTGATAAATCTACTTTCTCAACATCTTCTTTACTAATTCTTAATGTTGATGACCCTTTGAAGTAAAAACTAAATGAACGGTCTCCAGTTTCATCTAAAGAAACAAATGCTAATGGTGTAAAACTATCTGCTTTACGACTCACATATCTACAGTCTACATTTTCATTTTTTAAAGTATTTTCTAGAAAATCACCAAAACCATCTTGTCCTAATGATGTCAATAAATAACTCTTATGACCTAGTTTTTGCGCAACACACGCAACGTTGGCTACACAGCCTCCAGCCTCTTTTTTAAATGATTTCACTTTATCGATAGTTCCTACACCTTCACCAATAAAGTCAATTAGCATCTCTCCTATACATAAAACTGCCATTTTAGTTCTCCTCTCTAATTTCGATTGCTCCAAGTTCTTT
>QWCF01002550.1_pt1 | contig 11899 bp, 15 predicted proteins | sample 1972521 | NCBI WGS metagenome assembly QWCF01 (sample SAMN09866715, study PRJNA288562) | Human oral metagenome isolate term4_saliva, whole genome shotgun sequencing...
GTCTGGCTTAACGAGCAGTCTTGCTCCATGCTCGAGATGTTCATCGCTTTGGCCGAGCGTATGGACATGATGCTCGAGGATGATGATACGCCATATTCTCTGGAATGGTACTTCTGGGAGATGGTGAAGAACTGCGGTCTCTACGACTACAACGATGAGGCCCTGTTCAACCCCCGCCACGAGGAAGAGGTAGAATCTATCCTCGAGCGGATCAACTCGAGGGATTACACGAAGCTGGGACACGGATCCATGTTCCCTCTTCGTGCGATCCCCCTTCATGGCGCACGCGATATGCGCAAGGCAGAACTCTGGGCCCAGATGAATGCCTACGCAAACGAACATTACTTGTAAAGGAGACTCATGGATTTCTACCGAATCTGCGAGCGTACCACAAAGAGTGGAAAGGTGGAAATCTACCCTGAGTTCCTCGTCGGACGGTCGAGGGATATTCTCATTCAGGGGCGAGACTTCCAGGCCATCTGGGATGAGGAGAAGGGGCTCTGGTCTACAGACGAGTTTGACGTCGCTACGTTTGTAGACCGGTCCCTCTTCGAGCACCAGAAGAATCACAAGGGTCAGATCGAGACCGTTGTGAAAACTATGTCCAACTACAACACTGGACTATGGACCAGCTTCCAGACTTGGAAGTCCAGGCTCCCTGACAATGGACAGGAGCTTAACAGCAAGCTTATATTTGCGGATAGTACTCCTAGAAAGGAAGACTATGCCACTGCAAGGCTACCATACTCTCTCGAGGAGGGCGAGCCGGTCGCTTGGGGATCTCTCGTTGGAACTCTATATGATGAGGATGCTCGACGAAAGCTTGAGTGGCTCATCGGCTCCATCGTGGCTGGCGACTCTAAGAGGATTCAGAAGTTTGCCGTCCTATATGGTCCCCCGGGATCGGGAAAGTCAACAATCCTCAATATTCTGGAACTTCTATTCCAAGGATATACAACTACATTCGATGCGGGAGCTCTTGGATCCAAGTCAGATCAGTTTGCAACCAGCACTCTCGGTAAGAGTTCGCTCGTGGCCATTGATCAGGATGGAGACCTCTCTCGGATCGAGACTAATGGCCTTCTTAACAGCGTGGTTGCCCACGAGACGATCCTGATCAATGAGAAGGGTGTGAAACGCTATCCCAAGCGAATCAACGCCATTCTCTTTATCGGCACTAACAAGCCAGTCAAGATCACAGACTCGAAGTCCGGTATTATCCGTCGTCTGATTGATATCTCCCCCACCGGGCAAACCGTGGGGGCTGACGAGTACCAGACCTTGATGACGCAGATCCGAGATGAGCTTGGGAAGATTGCAAATCACTGTCTTGGGATTTATAGGAGTCTTGGAAAGCACTACTACGACGCTTATAAGCCCCAGGACATGATGATGAAGACGAATGTGCTCTACAACTTTGTTGAGGAGAACTACCTCCTCTTCAAGGAGGAGAAGTACGTTAGTCTCACCATGGCATACAAGCTGTATAAGGAGTACTGCAGTGAAGGTAATATCCCGTACCCGAAGAGCCGATACATCTTCCGTGAAGAACTCAAAGATTACTTTGACGAGTTTCATTCACGTGTACAGCATGACGGCAATAGACTACGCAGCGTCTATTCCGGCTTCAGAGATTACTTACTGGATCCTGCCGAACTCGAGGCTTCTCCAGAGGAGCCATATTCACTGGCCCTCGACTACTCCGAGTCCCTTCTCGACGACGTTCTGGCGGACTGTCCAGCCCAGAGAGCCGGAGACCATGGGACTCCGCAGTTCCGATGGACAAACGTTCGAACCACTCTTCGTGAGATAGACACGCATGAAGTCCACTACGTCAAAGTCCCCGATAACCACATCGTCATCGACTTTGACATCAAGCAGGACGGTCGGAAGGACCTTAATCGAAACCTTCAGGCCGCCTCAGAATGGCCCCCTACCTACGCCGAGACCAGTCAAGGTGGTAATGGAGTTCACCTCCACTACATCTACGACGGAGACCCTTCCGAACTGGCGAGGCTCTACGACGAAGACATTGAGATCAAGGTCTTCACAGGTGATTCCTCTCTGAGGAGAAAGGTCACTCACTGCAACAACATCCCGGTGGCTCATATTTCGGAGGGGCTGCCGTTTAAGGAGAAGAAAGTGATCAACAAGACCACCATGGCCAATGAGAAGAAGGTCAGGGAGCTTATTGAGCGCAACCTTCGGAAGGAGATCCATCCCTCGACCAAGCCCTCGGTCGACTTCATCGCCAAGATCCTCCGTGACGCCAAGGAACAGGGGATGGTGTATGATGTCAAGGACCTGAAGCCTCGGGTGCTGGCATTCGCTATGAACTCAACGCATCAGTCTGAGGCAGCCATCAAGGCCGTGATGGAGATGCCGTTCACCAACGAGGATCCCGAGGAGAAGACCGTGGGATTCCCGACTGGTGAGCTGGTCTTCTTCGACTGTGAGGTATTCCCGAACCTGTTCCTCGTGAACTGGAAGGTGAAGGGTAATCCGACGGTACATCGGATGATTAATCCCACCCCCGAAGAGATCGAGGCCCTCTGTGAGATGCGGCTTGTCGGCTTCAACTGCCGGAAGTACGACAACCATATTCTCTATGCTCGTACGCTGGGTTTCAACAATGCCAAGCTGTACGACTTGAGCAAGCGGATTATCGAGAACAGCGTCACTGCTGGGTTCGTCGAGGCATACAACCTGTCCTACACCGATGTGTACGACTTTGCAGCCACAAAAATGTCCCTCAAGAAGTGGGAGATCGAGCTTGGTCTGCACCATCAGGAACTTGGTATTCCTTGGGACGAGAACGTTCCCGAGGATCGTTGGGAGGAAGTTGCAGCTTACTGTGACAATGACGTTATCGCCACTGAGGCGGTATTCGATCACCTCCATGCGGACTGGCAGGCACGCCTCATGCTTGCCGAGCTGTCTGGCTTGACCCCTAATGATACGACCAACAAGCACAGTCAGTTCATCATCTTCGGAAAGAACAGGAACCCCCAGAGTGAGTTCGTATACACCGATCTCAGTGAGCAATTCCCTGGCTATCAGTACTCTTTCGGCAAGTCTACCTATCGTGGGGAGGAGGTCGGTGAGGGCGGATACGTCTACGCCGAGCCAGGAATCTACGTCGACGTCGCACTTCTCGACGTTGCGAGCATGCATCCCACTTCAATCGAGTGTCTCAACCTCTTCGGAGACCGATACACTCAGCGTTTCAGCGAGATCAAGCAGGCCCGAGTCGCCATCAAGCACCACGACGACAAGCTAGCCGGGTCTCTTCTGGACGGAGCCCTTAAGCCGTTCCTTGAGGAGGGCGTCGATTATGAGGCACTGGCCTTCGCTCTCAAGATCGTCATCAACTCGGTGTACGGTCTCACTGCGGCAAAGTTCCCCAACGCCTTCAAGGACCCACGCAATGTGGACAACATTGTCGCCAAGCGTGGCGCTCTGTTCATGGTGGATCTGAAGCACTTCGTCCAGGAGCAGGGTTTCGACGTTGCGCATATCAAGACCGACTCGATCAAGATCCCGAGGGCCACTCCCGAGATCATCGAGAAGGTCATGGAGTTCGGCAAGAAGTACGGCTACACCTTCGAGCACGAGGCTACTTACGACCGTATGTGTCTCGTGAACAAGGCAGTATATGTCGACTATGAGGATGGGAAGTGGAGTGCCACCGGTGCCCAGTTCCAGCACCCCTACGTCTTCAAGGAGCTCTTCTCGAAGGAGGAGCTGGATATTCGAGACGTGGCGGAGACCAAGAGCGTTACAACTGCTCTGTATCTCAACAACGGCACTGAAGAGAAGCCAGAGATGGAGTTCGTCGGCAAGACCGGCGCCTTCGTCCCCGTGAACCGTGGAGGCGGGATCCTGCTCCGCGAGAAAGATGGTAACTACCATGCCGCATCAGGCAGTACCGGTCACAGGTGGGTACAGTTCGAGTCCTTCAAGGAAGCCCACGCCGACGACTGGAAGGAGTGGGTCGACTGGAGTTACTTCGAGGGTCTTGCTGACGATGCAAAGGCTGCGGTGGGAGAATTCGGCGACTTCGAGGCCTTCACCCTTGGAGCTTGACGCCTACGATTGGAATTTCTATGTCGACGACTGAGAATAAGTGGGCCGCATATTCCGAAGGCTCGATCGAGAAAGACCGGGATCCGGTTCTTGACGACCCCATTATCTATGGGAACAATGTCAAGAATTTCACCGTGACAGTATATTCTCCGGATGGTCGGGTTTCGAAGTACTGGAATGCCCGGATCCTCAAGGACCTTACAGGGTACTGCCGAATCGCCTGCCCTCGAGACGGGAAGATCCTGAACTTCAACTGGTTTAACTGGACCGTGTACATGTTCTCCCAGTCTGGTATGAATGAGCTGGTGTTCATGCCTGATTCGGGTAAGCGAACTGTGACTAGTCTCTCAAAGGAGGTGAAGTGATATGTGTGGACGTTGGATGTGGATGTGGTCTCGCTGGCATGGTTGGACCCGGATTCACGTGCAGGACGCTAACTGCTTCCGTCATAACTACACCTGATGTGTAAAAGCCCCGGGTCTGTAAAAGGGCCCGGGGGTCCGCGTCAGAAACTAAGGGTAATATGAGACCCCTCTACTCGAAAGGAAACCCTCATGCTGCCCGTTGCCAAGATTATCATCTCCGGACTCACCTCCATCGGAGCTGGTATGATTGCCAGTAAGCTCACCAAGCCTCTGGTTTCGAACGCAAATGGAATCGCTAAGATTCTGCTTTGGTTCGGATCCGTGGGCACTGGTGTTGCTGCTAGTGCAATCGTTGCCCGCGAAGTGGAGCTGCAGTTCGATGCGACCGTCAAGGCCGTACAGGAAGCTCGAGACCACGTCGAGATCGAAGACTGATCTCGCTTATACCCCATTAACTTGGGGTATAGGCTTTTCTGAAAGGAGCACACATGCCAGGAAAGATTGTCGCCCACGATACCCATCTTCGTATCGATACGGAGTTCATTGAGCTCAAGGACTGCTTCGAGGCATTCCGACGAGGGGTGGAGTACCGTGAGAAGAATGACGTTGATGATATTCTCGTCATCTGCAACGCCCCCGACATCATTGAGTACCAGCTCAAGAACGGGGACAGCTTCATCGTCACCTATGATCCTATCCATCGGATTATCGTGATGCGTGTGTTCCTCCACGATGAGGACATCGCCATCAAGCCTATCTACATCTATAACAACCGTGAGTACCAGATCGCCTGTGAGTTCCTCAGGCAGGTAATGCACGACAAGATCGACCTTAAGGACGAGTGGATCGCATGAGTAAGAAGAACCCCAGTGTCATTGACTACTTCAAGTGCCGCCAGAAGAAGAATCTCACCAGATTCATTTCCCGGGTGCTTGAGATTGCACAGGGAGATCCATCAAACGTCCACCCCGACTTCCGAGCCTGATCTAAGGAGCACACAATGGCACGACTGAACAACCTGACTATCGAGAACGCCCGCATCTTCTTCAAGGACTTCTCCGCCGCTGGTCCTTATGCCGGTGGTACGAAGCGCACCTTCTGCGTGGAGATCCCCGAGGACATGGTGGAGGCCCTCGAGAAGGACGGCTGGAACCTTAAGTCCCGGGAGTCTCGGAATGACCCGGATGCCCTCACCCACTATCTCAAGGTGGAGGTGTCCTACCGGGCTCGTCCTCCGAAGATCGTTTGTATCCCGGACATCACCAAGCGCCGGGTGTATATCACCGAGCAGACGGTGGACAGCCTGGACTATGTCGAGATCCTGAACGTGGACCTCACGATCAACCCCTATGTCTGGGAGGTCAACGGGAACTCTGGTGTGAAGGCATATCTCGGTACGATGTATGTCACGATTGCGGAGGACCCGCTGGACGCCAAGTACGATGACGCTGAGGAGGTGGCTGCCTGATGCGACGCTATGGTTTCTTCAACTTCCTGTTCGATGTCTTCATGGTCTCGGTGACCGGAGGATTCTGGCTGATCTGGATCTTCATCAGGGAGATGCGGCGCGGCTGATCTAATACTTATCGTCACTGCAGACGATATCATGAGGGCTGTCAAGGAATCAGAGGAGTTCGAGAAGAAGGCCCTCTCTGAAGCTCGTAAGCGAGATCGAGCTGAGGGTAAGGAACCTCGAGAGACTCTGTACCCTAACCCGGATCTTAAGCCTGGTCGAGAGATCGTGCTCGACTACATCAAGAACCCGGAGCGTCGTCGTACGCCACGGTGTTCCGTTCACCTTGAGAAGCGGACTGCGAACAACAGCTATCGTTTTATCGTAGACGTGTCTCAGGTAAGGAATCGAGAGCTTGCGGATGAGATTGAGAAGGATCTCTTCGCATTCATGGACTACCTTCTCGACGAGTACGACATCCCACGACGCATCAAAAGGAGCACCAAATGATCACTCTTATCAAGGTTGACGAGGGTCCCGTTGACATCTACGAGCTTCGCATGCAGTATCTTGCCAAGCTCAAGGAGACGGATGGGGTTATGCTTCCCACTTTCATCTACCGGAACAAGGACCTCTTCGTTACAGAGTTCAAGCCCACTTGTGATGACCAGTGGATCATGTATATGACGAACGCTGAAGGTCTCATCACCAAGATGCGGATCAAGAACGGCGACCTGATGAGCAATGGGTCGGTTCTCTTCCTCGCTGAGGAGCGGAAGATCTACAACGCCAAGGAGTACTACGACTACTGGACTGCTCGTGAGGGTAAGCCTACTCCGTTCTTCTATGAATCCCGGCAGTACCACGTGAAGTCATTCATGCGGGTTCCTGGCTCGACTGATCTGTGGATCACCGCCGAGCGTGAGACTGGGCACTGGTACACCTTCCGCATGTCGGATGCCCAGAAGTCTAAGTTCACTCGCCACACAATGACGAACGAGAAGGGACACCAGAGTTACGACTGGGTTCTCGAGAATGTCGAGTGGGCTGCTGACACGATCCGTTATTTCTGAGGAGGATACGATGGAACTCACTGACGGCGGATGGTACAAGACCCCCCGTATTATCAAGGGCAAGGACTTTCTGGCGCATATTCATGACACATACGCATCTGGAAATGCTATGTATGTGGAGTTCAAAGCGTCCGAGGGAGAGGTGCGTATCCTCGAGTATCGGCGACTCTATGACATAGATACCGAAAGCGCGGTCCTGTTTACAATCAACACCTTTCCGCAAGAGAGTATTCTCCTCAAGAACATTGAGGAGTACGAATTCATCCAGTACCGACCCCAGCAAGCATGGAAGGCGATTCACATGGGAAGCACGAAGCGCATCAACCTCGAGCAGTTCGACCAGATCTGGCTCGATCAGACATTCCAGAAGCTGCACCCGGTTATCGTCAACCACGACGGCAAGTTCTGGCATGTGATGGGGCTGAAGCTAGACGTGGACGCAGATGGCTCGTTCTGGGGGCTCTATCTCAAGCGGCAGGACAGCGACTTCATGAAGGAGATTCGCATGCCTCTGACCCAGAAGTTCATCTACAACCCCATCTCGGGTTCCTGGTCGCTTGATGACCCGACTCAGGAGATCAAGGACCTCGAGGAGATCAAACAGGCTCTCCGGGCTGATGCGATCCTCGATGTGACGGTCTCCGGTGTACCTATGAAGCTGATCAGGGTTCAGGAGATCGCGAAGGGTGTTCTATTCTTCGTCTTCCAGGACGAGGAGAAGAACAAGCGGTACTACTACAACCGCCCCGCGACCAAGCTCCGTATCGTCACGGACTCGGAGACGGGTGAGCAGAAGTACCTCCTGGACCACATCAAGGCTATGCACATTGACTGAACGCTGGCGAAGTTTACCCCACCCCTACTCAAGGTATGAGGCTTCTGATCTCGGTCGGGTGCGGAATATCTCGAGTGGGCGAGTTCTTCGGATCCAGAAGTGCTCAGATGGAGCTCCCGGGTTCTCCCTGTATCGCGATGACTCAGGTAAGCAGACCATGGTTCGCTGTGGTGTGACTATCTGGCGTGCATTCCATGGAGAGCCCGGGAGAGGGAACTATGTCATCCACCTGAATGGTGATATGGCTAACGCCCGTCTTGAGAACCTGGATCTCGTTTCGTACTCGGCGTACCGGCAGGCTTGGTATGATGAGTACAACGCTCGGATGGATGAGCTCTTTGAAGAGACCCGGTCTGAGCTCGACGACTACATCTTCGGCTCATGCACAGAGTCGGAGGCGGATAGAAAGGTTCGCTTTGGCGACTGAGAACTGGAAGACGATCCCCGGCCTCAATGACAAATACGAGGTGTCGGATCTTGGGCGGGTTCGAAACAAGAACACCGGTCGTTTCCTGACACCCCGGTACAAGGATGGCTGCTATATGTACCGCATGGAGAAGCCCAGCGCTCATGGTCGTGAGCGCAAGGTGAACTCTGCTGCAGTTCTCGTGTATGAGGCGTTCATCGGAAAGATCCCTCATGATCACTACGTCCAGTACAAGGACGGGAACCGACGGAATCTCACGGTGTCCAACCTCTACCTCAAGTCCAACTCAGAGTTCCGTAAGGAGGAGTACCAGGAAGGTCGACTCGGGTTTCAGCTCGTGAAGTCTGAGCTCGACGAGTGGATCTTCGGATCCTGCATGGAAGGACTGGTGTGCGTTAGATGACAGTTACGTATCGCCCTGAGCAGATCCAGGCGGTGCGTCAACTGCAGAACGGCAGCATCTTGGCAGGTGGCGTTGGTTCGGGGAAGACCCTGACAAGCCTGGCGTGGTACCTCACGTCGGTTTGTAACGCCGCCTCGTTCGAGAAAGGGGGGTCCTTGGCTAAGAAGAAGGTCAAGGGCTCCCCTACGCTGTATGTCATCACAACCGCTAAGAAGCGGGACTCCCTTGAGTGGGAGGAAGAAGCTGCGCGTCTCGGTCTGAGTACAGATCCCGCATGTAGTTTCACTGGTTCATCCATTGTGGTGGACTCGTGGAACAACATCGGGAAGTACTCGGATCGAGAACACGCGGTATTCTTTTTCGATGAGCAGCGTGCTTCCGGCAGTGGGCGCTGGGTCAAGGAGTTCCTCAAGATCACAAAGAAGAACACCTGGCTTCTGCTCTCAGCTACCCCTGGAGATGTCTGGATGGACTACCTCCCGGTATTCATGGCTCACGGATTCTTCAGGACTCGTACGGAGTTCATGGAGGATCACGTCATATTTGACCGCTTCGCAAAATACCCCAAGGTCAAACGATACATAGGGGAGGCGAAGCTGCAGCGACTTCGTCGGAGTATCCTTGTGGAGATGCCGGTGGAGCGACATACTACTCGTGAAAGGGAGACTGTCTACTGCGACTACGACCGTGACTTGTACAAGTGGGTCGTGAAGAACCGGATGGATCCCTGGACAGAGGAACCCCTTAGAGATGCAGGTGGGGTCTGCAGAATCTTGAGAAAGGTGGTCAGTGACAATGACTGGCGTTCAGCAGAGGCCAAGCGCATACTCTCAAGCAATGAGAGAGTTATCGTATTCTACAATTACAACTATGAACTCGATCGAATCCTTGCAGTTGCGGAGAGCCTTGGAGTGCCTACAGCGCAATGGAATGGACATCGGCACGATGCTATTCCAGGAGGAGACCGATGGATCTATATCTGTCAGTACACCTCGGCAGCAGAGGGATGGAACTGTACTAGTACCGATACGGTTCTCTTCTGGTCCCTCAACTATTCCTGGCGAGTGACGGAGCAGTGGGAGAGTGGTCACTCTTTATTTGGTGGCCATTTTTCCGTCCCACTGGCCATTTTTTTATGTTACAGAGGTGACAGATGTTACTCATCACACGTATTGTGGACAAAAAAGTGGCCACGTAGGTGTCACACGTATTGTGGACTTTTCCTTGGAATTGCAACGAAAGGTCACAATGTGGCCATTTTTAGTAAAATATATATATTGATTGATTGATTGATTTTTTAATATATATATGAGTATAGGGATTTTTTTGGATTTTTGTCCAAGCCCCTTCCTTGAGGCTTTTTGATGATGTTTGATGATGTTTATCGATCGAATTTTAACATTAGTAACATCTGTAACAAAACCCCACCCATTCCAAGAATACCCCCTCTACAATACGTGTGACACCCCTTGTCGCGAACTACGCATATAATGATAAGAAGGATAGAAACAAGCCTATCCCTTCTTATAGGCTTACCCAGAGGAGCACACCATGCGTGAGTCACAATTCCAAGCTCAGCTCATCAAGAAGCTGAACAAGATGCTGCCGGGGATCATCATTCTGAAAAATGACCCCAACTACATTCAAGGTATCCCCGATCTGATTCTTCTCTACAAGAATCGTTGGGCAGCCCTTGAGGTGAAGCGAGGCGCCACTGCCTCAGTCCGTCCGAACCAAGCACACTATGTTCGGACTATGCATGCTATGTCGTATGCCGCATTCATCTACCCTGAGAACGAGAGCGAGATCCTCAGTGAAGTTCAACAATCACTCACAGCTTAGTGGGGCCCACGCATTCCTTTCCGCCAGTAAGTATCACTGGCTCAACTACTCTCCTGACAAACTGATCGAGACCTTCCGAACCGCCCAGGCTGCCGCAAAGGGCACCCGTCTTCACGAGCTCGCCGCTGAGCACATTCGGTTGAAGATGCGCATGCCTCGAAACAAGGTGACATTCAACAACTATGTTAACGATGCTATTGGGTTTCGGATGGAGCCGGAGCAAGTCCTGTTTTACTCGGTCAACTGCTTTGGTACTGCTGACGCTATCTCCTTTGACAAGGGCCTGCTTCGCATCCACGATCTGAAGACTGGCGTTCACCCCGCCAAGATTGATCAGCTCATGATCTACGCGGCACTCTTCTGCCTCGAGTATGATGAGCGTCCTGGGGCTATCAGCTACGAGCTCCGTATCTACCAGAATGACGATATTCAGGTAGCCAACCCTGAGGGCGACGATATTGCCCCGATTATGGACACCATCATCCAATTCGACAAGCTTATCGAGAAGATCAAGGAAGAGGAGGCCTAATGGATCTCGCCCACTATGGTGTTAAGCGCCGTTCCGGGCGCTATCCTTGGGGTTCTGGACAGGACCCGCACCAGCACTCTGGTGACCTACTCTCTACCATCAAGGACCTCAAGGCGAAGGGTCTCAGCGAGACTGAGATCGCCAAGGGTCTTGGAATGACCACCACCCAGCTCCGAGCACAGCGATCCATCGCCAAGAACGAGAAGCGTAAGGCTGACGTTGCGATGGTGGCCCGTCTCAAGGAGAAGGGGATGTCTAACACGGCCATTGGTCGTCGTATGGGCATCAACGAGTCCTCCGTTCGAGCGCTTTTAGACCCCACCCTCAAAGAAAGGGCGGGGAGCACTGAGGCGCTTGCTAAGGAGCTCAAGAAGCAGGTTGGTAAGGACGGTCTACTTGACGTCGGACTTGGCGTTGAGGTCAACATGGGTGTCACGAGCACCAAGATGAAGACCGCCACCGCCATGCTCGAGGCTGAGGGCTACCATGTCCACAAGGTGAAGGTCCAGCAGCAGACGACTGGTAAGTTCACTGAAATGAAGGTCCTGGTGCCTCCGGGCATGGACTACAAGACGGTTCTGGCCAAGCGGGGCGAAATTAAAGCCCCCGGTGTCAATATTGAGGACCGGGGTCGTACCGTGTACGGTATCGAGAAGCCCACTACTGTTTCCAGTAAGCGACTTAAGGTTCGCTATGGCAACGAGGGTGGTACCGATATGGACGGCGTCATTGAGGTTCGACGTGGAGTCAAAGACCTCTCCCTCGGTGGCTCAAACTATGCTCAGGTTCGAATCAGTGTTGATGGTACTCACTACCTCAAGGGTATGGCGATGTACTCGGATGACATTCCTAAGGGATATGATCTCCGGTTCAACACTAACAAGAA
>QWCF01000677.1_pt1 | contig 11892 bp, 10 predicted proteins | sample 1972521 | NCBI WGS metagenome assembly QWCF01 (sample SAMN09866715, study PRJNA288562) | Human oral metagenome isolate term4_saliva, whole genome shotgun sequencing...
GTAGGAGACTATGTTGTGTATGGGGGCTTGTTCTAAAAGCTATGGCTTATTTGTCTAATTCGTATTTCCCTTCAATCATCTGACCAACTCGGTTGCCTAAAATGTCTGCCGAAGTATAGAACTCAATAAAAGTTTTCTTATTTAAGTCTACCACCTGACTAGATGTAACACCATAGTCTCCTATCCAGCTAATAAAGAACTTTCCATTGCCTATCTTTCTCATCTTCATTGCTTTAGTTTGTTCGTCAATGCTGTCGTTTTCGTCAATAGATTTCCAATAAATAGTGCTATCGTTTATATACTTCACATTGGCAACCATGCCTGGATAGGTTAGGGTAGCTTTCTTTCCTGTTAGCGATATATCTTCGCTGTTGTTGCTGTTTAGGTTGCAATTGCAATTGTAAGCCAATAAAACAAAGGCTATGGCAACACATACTGAAACTAATGTCTTCATTCTTATTTCTTTCGGTTCTATTTTCTTTTATAGCAATGCAACAGCCATCAACCTTTTGTTTGTGTTGATGGCTGCTACTATTATTTAAAACTCTATAAGACGCTTAATGTATGTTGGGTCGGTATAATTTCTGAAACCAGTGTCCGATTGATTCATTGTTTCTATCTGCGCCATATCGTCATTGGTTAGCGAAAAGTCGAAAACATCGAAGTTTTGTTTCATACGTTCTATATGGCTACTCTTTGGTATGGCAACAATGCCACGCTGAATTAGCCAACGGAGAGCCACTTGTGCTGCCGATTTGCCATATTTCTGTCCAATGTTTGTAAGCAGTTCGCTCTTCACAATACCATCGGCACCTTGTCCGCCCAGTGGACCCCATGCCATTGTTTTTGTTCCTGTTTCTGCTAAAAAAGGCTGAATGTCCTTTTGTTGTGCCAACGTGTTGCATTGCAATTGGTTTACCATAGGTTTTGTGTCGGCAAAGTGAGTGAAGTCGAAGAAACGTCCAGCCTGAAAGTTAGATACGCCAATGGCACGTGTTTTACCGTCTTTATATGCTTTTTCCATCGCACGCCACGTTCCAAACACATCACCGTAAGGTTGGTGAATAAGCAACAAATCTACATAGTCGGTTTGTAGTTTGCGCAAACTTTCGTTTATGCTTTCTGCTGCTCGTTCCTCCCCCGAATTGGTAATCCATATCTTAGTAACAATAAACAGTTCGTTGCGTGCAATGCCACTCTTGCGCCATGCGCTACCCACACCCTCTTCGTTGCGATATACTTGTGCAGTATCTATCAGTCTGTAGCCCACAGAAAGCGCATCGCTTACACACCGTTCGCACTCGTCTGCCGGTACTCTAAACACGCCATATCCTAATAATGGCATATCTACACCGTTTGTTAATTTAGTATATTCCATAACTTTTCTCTTTATGTTTTGCCACAAAGATACAGAGTTTTTATGAAATTTGCCAAATATATTCAGCAATTTATTTGTTCTTTCTTATGTACAGAGCTGAAGCGGTATATGTGTCTAAGTAGCTATAGTCTAAACTCGAACGTAAGAATCAGTTCGCGCGGACGCAGTTCGTAGCTGTTTGTAAAAATGCCCACACCACTGTATGATGTTTCTATGTAGTTGCGTTTGTTAAACAAGTTGGCAAGTGTAGCAAGTACAAGAAACTTCTTCTGTCGCCAAGTTACTTTTGCATCGGCAATAAATGTGTTGAGTGTTGCGCCCTCCAACTGGTTATGATAGTAGATGCCAGACAGCGAAAGGTCTACCTTTTGAATAGTGGAGGTAAGCGTCAGGCTCTGTTTCCAATTGAAACGTGATGAGATAGATGCATTGTTGAATGTTGATTTGCTGAGAGCGAAGTCGCCATTATAGGTTACAAATGCCCATGAAGGCGAATAAGTGAGCGTTGGCGAAAATGTTAAGGAACGATATTGATAGCGCAAGATGTTGCCTGCTGTGTACTGTTCGCCATTGCTATAAGTTGCCGATATGCTGCACGATGTTTTGAAATGCTGTTTATAAAATCCTTTTGATAACCAGCAACGTCCTGTTAAGTTAGTGCTTTTCGTGTTGTGTTGTATATATGTCATAAGGTAGTTACCATTCTGAATTTGCATATCTACTACAGAATTGCTCCACGTGCGGTTAGCATTTAGCGAGAAATTAGAGAAGAATTCTTTTACGACACGTTTATAACTGTGATTCAGATTGAAGTTTAGCGATTGGGTACGAGGCATAAACGTGGGCGATGTCTGCCATGTGCGATAGTTGATTCGGTAGCTATCAAGTGCGAAATCAGACAGTCCGCGAATAGATTGTGCGTAATAAAACAATGCGTTTGTTTCTGTACGGCTACTCTTATTATAGTTTGCATGTATCGAGGGAGACATCTGAAAGTACCATTTGCGTTGTTGTGTAAGATACTCTAAGTCTAACTCTGGTCGCACTGTTGCACGCCATTTTCCCTTTTCGTAGTTAAGCGAAGGCGACGAATGAAATGCTATCTGTGTGTGTCCGTTGTGTACATTCAGGTGTTGTAAGTCTATAGAAAAGTTATAGTTTTGTGTAAAACCATTTTTTGAAGTGCGCCAACTCACCTCGTTGTTGTTATGCCAAAGGTTTGAATTAATTTTCTCTTGGTCTGCATTGATATATAAATCGTTACGCGAGTAGTGATAATCTACAATAGATTGTAGCGAAAGTGTGCCATGCTCGTTGTTCTGCGAAGAGGTAATATAACCTTTCACGTTTACTTTTGGTGTGCGTACTCGTTGCGAAATATTGTTGTGCCCTGTGCTTTCGAGTTTCGACAAGGCATCGTCCTGCTCTGCATTCACACTGAAACGCATCGAACCATAACGCTTTTCGGTGTTTATCTTTTTGTCTATACTGAAGTTGAATACGTCTTCTTTCAGCATCATTTGCTGCTTTTCTGTAGTAGTTGTAGGTATTTTGGCAAAGTAATAGGTTGAGCTATTGCTTGTGTTTTGGCGAAGAACGTTACGATAATAGTCGGCTGTTATGCGTAGTTCTTTGTCGTTTTTAGTTTTTGTTAGGCGGTTTATGCTATAACTCTGCGATGTATTGAAACGTAAGCGTTCGGCTTCTATTGGTGCTCTGAGTGTAGGAACACTGTACCACGATGAGAGCGAAACTGGTTGTGGAGCCATAAAATCGTATACGAATGTAATGCCCGACTGAGCCACATCTCTGCCCCGACGGTCGTAAATGGCATCGTACATAATCTGCTTACGCTTACCAATTTGCAATATGTTAGCCGAACCTGCAATATGTGTGGGCTTACCCACTGATATATAAGGTCGCAATGTTACTGAAAGCCGATCGCGAGCTTCGTCTTTTAGTGTTACATTCATTGCTATATTGTCGCTGAACACCTTGTTACGCAAAGCCTTAATGGGTTGGTCGTGTTCTATAACTTCTGCTTTCTTCACGTCCTTTGCTTTTATATTTTCGGTTAGCTTGTTATACTTTCCATCGCTAAGGTCGAGTCCTTCTACTGTAAAACGGCTGATATCTTTGCCGTTTACGCTTATCTTACCACTGTTGTCTACGTTTACGCCCGGAAGTTTTGCTAACACATCTTTCAGCGAATTGTCTCTTTCGGAAGTGAAGCGCGTAAGATCGAACGTAATAGTGTCTTTGACACCTGTAATTGGTCCTGCTTTCACTGTAACCTCTTGCATTTCAAAAATCTGCTGTACCATTTCTATCCGATTGTTTGTTGGGGTAGAAATGGCTATGCGTTTCTTTTTATATTCTAATGCTGTGGCTTGCAGTTGTAGGTCTTTCAAATTGGATATGCTGTGCGATAGGCTGAACTCACCTTTATCGTTGGAACGGCAGAAAGTAACCACCTTACCGTCTTTCAGCAACATAATGTTGGCTTTTGCTATGGGCTTCTGCGATAAGGAGTCTATCACGATGCCTGAAATATGGTTTTGCGCCGATGCAACGAGTGTGAAAAGAATACACAATGAGAGTGCAAATGCTTTTTTCCAATACTTATTTAGCGAGTGAGGAAAAGCATTTTTAGCATTTATGGTTAATGCAATTTGCATAGCAATAGTATTTTAGGTGGTTTATTAAATGAAGGCGTTATGCTTGTACGCATTATTTGTTATAGCTCAAGTGGATTGCTGGGTTGCGGTTTTGCCAATGCCTTCATCATCTCAGCCTTCATTTCTTCGGGCACTTCTATTTTTATTCCCTGCGTTGCTAGTATATCTTCGGGAATTGCTTTGCGTTGATAGTCTACAAATTCTTTCATTGTTGAGGCTGCATACTTATCAAAATCGGAACTGTAAGTAATGTTTTCGCCTTCTTTTGCTTGCTTCATACCCACACAATTGAAAATGTATTGTTGCTTAGCATCGTAGGCACGAAGTATCAATCCGGGTAATCCGCACAGCTTCCAAGGTCCGTTATCCAATGGAATATCGGTTGTGAACCAAGCCGTCCACGTGCGTCCTTTAAATGTACAACGTGCCATCTGACAATTGTAGCCAATTATTTGTTTTGTGCTATCGGCTATAATGTCCCACTTTGGTTGCTCTAAAGGCTCCACAATGCGAAATTCTTCGCTTAGCACATTATCAATATAGGTAGATTTTCCTACAGGATAATTACGATAAAACTCCATTGTAAGGTTGCCCCGTGCTGTGTTTGAAGTTGGTATTAGCATATTGTTTCCATCTATCGACTTGCGCAAATTCTCCATATAAGTATGGTGGGTAACACTGTAAAAGTAGCTTACCTTATCGCCAATCAGCAGCTGCATGTCTTCGTTTTCATAGTTATAACGACCTGCAGAGTCGAGTTTCGTGGTGTCGCGGACGCTCTTTGTCTGATAGGTAATGGTGTACTTGAGCTTGTCGATAACTTTGTTTTCGCTCTTTTTGTTAGGTTTTGCACTTACGGTAAGCACTGTAAGGGCGAGTGCTGCCGTTGTTAAAATAATACGTTTCATAATCTTTCTATTGGGTTTTGTGATTGTCTTTTCTGCATTTGCTTGCGCATCGCCTCTTGCTGTGCTTCGGTTAGCTTGCCATTAACACTGCCGCTTACCACGCGGAATGTTACACCTTTGCCGCCTCTGTTTATAGCATCGAAAGGCGTGGTGCTGGCTTTCAGCTGCTGCAAACGTCGCATAGAGGTTTCCTCATAACCGTTAAAACGCTCATCGAACACTATGTCGCGTGTGCCGTCGGTTTGCTTTAAGCCTACGCAATCGAAGATATAGTGGCGGGAATTGTCGTATGCACGGAGCACAAGTCCCGGTAATCCGTCTAATTTCCACGGTCCGTTGTCGATTGGAATGTCGGCTGTGAACCACGCGAACCATTGTCTGCCTTTGTAATTGCAGCGTGCCATCTGGCAGTTGTAGTCGAGAATGCGGGCTGTACTGTCGGGTATCAGCTCCCATTGGGGCTGCTCAATGGGTTCTACAACACGAAATCCATCACGAAAGACATTGTCTATGTAAGTTGTTTTGCCTGTTGGAAAGTTCTTGAATAGCTTCCAAGAGATGCTTCCACCTCGCATATTAGGCACTGAAAAGTTGCCTTTGTTCATCATTTCGATGCGTTGTTGTTCGTAGAGAGCATTGGAATAGCTATAAAAGAAGCTCACTTGTTCGCCCACATCGAGTCGCATATCCTCCTCGTTGTAGATGAAATTGCCGAGCGAATCGACCTTTGTGGTGTCGATAATACTCTTCGTACGGTAGGTAATTTCGTACCTTACCTTGTCTATCTTCTCCTTATCCGTTGGCTTTGCACAGGCAAAAAGCGTAGCAGAAAGACAGGCGAAAGCAGTAAAAAATAGTCTTAGTATCATCTTTTTATTGTATTATGTTCCTGCCATTGCGCCTACATTTCCTCGAAATAGTTTTGCAATTCTTTAGCAGCAGCTTCGTTAGTGTTAATTAAATCTTTTAATATAATACCCTTTTCCATAAGTATTATGCGACTGCAAATTTCTGAAACGAAGTTCAGATTGTGGCTCGAAATCAGCACGGTAGTACCGTGTTGTTTGTTCACCTCGTGAATAATGCGTGCTATGTTTATTTGCGACGATGGGTCGAGATAGTTGAAAGGTTCATCGAGAATAAGTATTTCTGGGTTTACTATCATCGCTCCGATAATTCCGATTTTTTGTTTGTTACCTTCAGAGAAATTGCGAATAAGCTTTCCTGTGCCCATAATTTCATCGCGCATTAGCGATTCGAAACCTTGCAAACGTTCTGCGAGAGTTGCACTATCAATGTCGTAAGCACTTGCAACAAAATTGAAGAACTCTTCTGGCGTATAATAATCGATGAGAAAACTTTTATCTACGAACGACCCTGTATATTTTTTCCACTCGAAACACTCGTTTACCGCACTACCATTAGATAGCACTTGCCCCTCGTTGGCACGAATAAGGTCGAGCATGAGACGCATCAGCGTGGTTTTTCCTGCACCATTGTTGCCCACCAGTCCTACAAGTTCGCCTTTGTGTAGTGTAAGTTCGGGTATGTCTATCACGGTGTTCTGTCCGTAAATTTTCTTTAATTTTTCTATCTTTATTTCCATATTCGGCTATTGTTATCGTATATTTTTTGTCTTTTTAATTAAGTATGTTGTTTAACGTCTACTTGTTTCTGTAACGTTCAAAGTGTCGGTATCGGTTTCTTTGGTATCGGTTTGCTATCCAATTAATAGCGTGCTTGTGTGCCACCAAACCTATAATGCCAATGCCACCGAGCACAAAGCCTAAAATGTTTAGTGGAACAAACATTGTTAATACCATAGGTCCCAGCATAACAGTGAAAGCTATTGCAAAGCTTGCAGGACTGAAATCGGTGCCTTGTGTATTCATAAAACCCGATGCAAAAATATCTATTGCTTTGGTTCGGAAGCAGTAAGTAAGTATTATTAGATTGGCAAAACCAACCGAAAATAGCAAGCAACCGAGCAGTAAGAATATACTGGTGTTGTAGAGAAAATAGGTGGGCAACAGCAACACAAAACCTACGAGCGAGAGCGGTATAGCTGTGTAGTATTTGCGGAACAACAGCTGAGCTATGTTTATAGGTCGTGTCCAAAGCCCATCGAAATAGTTTCCTTCTAGTGCAAACGTAAGTTGGAGAGCCATAATAGGTAATGCCATTATTGCCATTGGTAGCATTATGTTGGTGCTTTCTGCATCAGGCGCATCGCTCCCCATTGAAGCATACCAAAAGGCTTGCGCTATGAGTATGATGGGAAGTATGAAAACCAGTCGGAGGCGTTTACCTCTAACAAAGGGGCGCATTTCTATGAAGAAAGCCGAACTGTGCGATTTTTTCACGTTTTCTGTTTTCTTTCTGCGCTCATCGTAGCTATTTAGGCATTGCAGATAGTAAATTCCAGTTGCTATGCCTAATATAATAAGACTGAAAAGCAACGATATGTGTATGCCCCACGACATACCAAAGAGGTTTAGCCCATGTACAAATGTTAGCGACCACCACATAAGCCAGCCCACTATGGTTGCCCATTTCCATTCCCAGCCTTGTGAGGTGCGAAGGGCTACGACGGCTAAACTGTTGGTGTAAGACACGGAGAGCAACAGCACTGCTGACGCAAACGCTGTTCCGAAAGGCATTAGAAAGAAGCAACCAATGCTTAAAGGTAGTGCCCATGCCAATGTCCAGAAGTTAAACAGATTGGTTATGCTTATAAAATATATCCACGTTCGTTTACTAATAGGGCGCGACTTTATGTATGCGTCCATAATGGCAGAGTCTGTTTTAAATAGTAGTTTGGAAAGAACATCGGGCAAAATAATCATTGTAGCTACTGTGGGGATAATGCGTTCCCATTTAAATTGTAAGAGCGTTTTTAGCATATCTCCGCCCATCTCTGCAAACGAAGAGACAATGAGTATAGCTATGAGCACGTAAAAATAGGTACCAAGAAAAAGATTTTTCCATTTAAAGTTGCGCCGTTTCTTTACTATTTGTAGCTGTATAAGTTGTTTCAACATGTATCCGTCATCGAGTTTATTGTTATTTCCTAATTCTTTATGGAGTGTGCTCGTTTGCCACTCTGCTTATTCAATTGAATATGCTGCTATTTATTTAGTATTTAGAGAGTACTCAATTAAATAGACTACAAAGATAAGTATAAAAGAGCGTATGACAAAATTTTTACGTTTTATTATGTAAATTAGAACGCAAATGTTGTAGAAATTCATATTTTAAAGGGCAAAGTTGTGCGACTGTTGGTTTTTATACAGCTATAAAACCAACCTACCTGAGAACTCTAATGGTTGAATGGGATAAAATAGAATAAAAAAAATTAGATATCTGAAACGAACATTTCAGACGTCTAAGACAATCGTTTCAGACGTCTAAGACGAACGTTTCAGACGTCTAAACTTTAGCCTACTTGTGTAGGTGCATTTTTCGCCTTATATATAATAAGGTGTAATGTAGATGCAAAAGGTAAACGAAGTTGATGCTTTTTGTTTGGCAAAACCTATCTGTTGATGGCGCTTAACATAAGTGCTCGGTCTACCTCTGTAATGCCATTGGGTTTGAAAACGTAGCTGTCGTTTTCAAATTCGTGTTCCAAATTGGCACCCGGGTGATTGATTAACCATTCTGTGAAACTATTCTTAGCTTCGGTTGGGTTACCACTTATCCAATATGCGTACGCCATATTGAGCGCATCGTCGGGCTGTTTGTCGGTGTTTATTAGTTCGTTGTAGATGTTTAGTGCCTTTTCGGCATTGCCATCGCAAATGAGAACCCACGCTAAAAGACGTTTTACTTGGTTGTCGTCTTCGTTTTTCAAACTAAGTTCGTATGCCTTGTTCACCGCTGTTTTGGTATCGCCATTGGCAGCTAAACATAGACATTGGTTGATGGCGTATGCCTTAACGTTGGGTTCCAGTTCGCACAACTTGTTGTAGCAAATAATGGCGATGCCATAACCTTTACGGCGTAAAACAACAGCACCAACAGTTCGGAGTATCAAAACATTGTCTGGCTCTAAGCCAACAGCTACAGCAAAGTGTTCTAATGCTTCGCCCTCGTTTCCCATTCTAATGGCTTCTATGCCTCTAAACATACGGTACATTGCCGAATTGTTTTGATAGGTTTCGGTAAGTTTCTCTATATCAGCCTCTCGTTTATGCTTGTACAGGAACATTGCCAGCGATTCTTTTGCATCAATATAGAAGTCTTTTATAAACAAATCGTGCAACATAAAGAAGGCTTTGTAATCGCCATCGGCTTTAAACGGGTTGGGAATGTCTTTATTGGAAGCCATTTTTACTTCGAAAAAGCGATACAAATCTTGTATGTACATACGACTGGTGAAAGCCGGAGAGTGGTCTATTGGTTCCATATTAGGCAATCCGATGCCTTCGCCAGACTTAATGAGTTCTAAAATGTTGGGTGGTAGCTGGTTTACAATCTGTGCAATGGTGAGAGCAAGCGAATACTTGTCGGACTCGCAGAATGGGTCTTGTCCAGCCAATCGGTCGAGTAACGATCCATCGCCAAGCTTCTGTGCTACCTCCTCCAGTCCTGGGTGATGTGCACTGAAAGGCATAAACCAATTGGCAATATGGTCGAAGAATGGGAAGCGTTTCATTTTGCTGAATCCTCCGAAATAAATGTCGGACCCTTGTTTCTGCATTTTCATCATCTTCTGAATGCTCTCTTCCATCTTCTCCATTTTCTCTTCATTGGCATCGGGGTGCAGAATGTTTTCTAACGAGCTGTTCTCTTTTTCGCTTATGCCAAATCTATCGAAATGTAAATCGGAGTTTCTAACAATGTTAGGCATAATGTCTCGTTGTATTCTGTCGTTGTCTCGCTCTGCATCCATACAGTTAAACATCTGCTTTTGCAAGTTTAATAGTTCGTGCTTAGCGTCGTTTGTTGTTATGAAACTGTTGATGAGGGCAGCCTGTTCTTTTCTGAAGAGATTGTTGTTGGTTAGCGATAGCACACAACCAACTAAGGCACGCTGTCGCACCTTTATATCAGATGCCTGTCGATATACATCTACAAGTGTTTTGAGTTTCTTTATATCGTAGATTGACATTGCTGAAAGGGTGATGGCACTGACAATGAGCATTTGGTCTGCTGCATCGATGGTGGGCGACGTGAGAAGACCAATGTAGAACGTGGCATCGCTTTCTAACCACTGACTTGATGTGAGGAGTGCGCAGAAAAGGCGTTCTACGAAGGTTTGATGACGTTTATATAGTTCTGTTTCTTTAGAAATGCGTTCGTTTTCGGGTGTTAGAGAGAGCATGGCAACATCGGTTACAAAGCCCTCTAAGGCAGACCGCACAAGGTTATGACTAAGATTGAAGTGAGCAGATGTACGAAAGGCATCTATAAAAGTGGGATTATTTTTGCACTTCCAGCTTAGTAGTAGGTTTGCAGCCACTCTGTATAAACGTTCTATAAGCGATGCATAGAGTTTTTCTCGGGCGGGATCTTTAAATCCGCGCAACATATACTCGCACATTAAATTGTAGTCGCTTACAATAGCCATATATTCGTTGTATTCCGCCACCGATGGTTTACCATTATATATGGGCTGTAATGCTTTAATGGCTTTGTCTAATTGCTGAGTGCTTAGCAGTTCTAAAGCACTGTTTATGTTTGTCTCTGTGTTCAATATACTATATTCTTTATGTTGCAATATAATATGTATTTATATTGCACAGCTTGTTGTTTCTCTTTTTAAAACTCTTCTTCTTAGGTTTGCTATTCAGTCTTTATTCTAAATTTGTAATAACATATCTCCGCTGAACCTTCCTGTACACCCATTTTGCTGTATCATAACAGATGGCGCTATATTAGAGCTTAGCAGTAGAAATATCAGAGACACCACATACTCAGCCAACTTACATTATTGCATTTTGTGCCTTTATGATATCTCTTTGGCGCGGTGGTGTAACCCGTTTATAAACCATATTAGGTAAGGCAGAGATAACCTTATTGTCTACTCGCATATATTTCTTTATCAATGGTGCGAAGTATTGTATGGGGTGCTTATTTATCATATCTACGGCTTTGTTATATGCGTCTTCAAAGGCTTGCCGTTTCTCCACTTTTGGTGCATTAACAAAAACAATAGCACCAGGAGTGAAGTCTTGTTTTGTAGAATTATATATTTCTTTGTTACCTAATATTTTAGCCTGTGTGGTTTGTGGCTCACTAGTCCAAACTGCATCTAGCTGCTTGTTGCGTAACATCTGCATTCTAATAAAGATATCGTTTATTTGTGAGCCGTAGGTTCTATTCTTAATAGAATGGCTACTGATAACTTGAATTGTGAGATATTGTGTAACCGAGTTGAAAGCCAGTCCTATAACTTTATCGCCTAAGTCTTCAACCTGTTTAATACCTGAGGCAGGTGTTGCCATAAGTTGCCATGTTGCATTTGTTTCTGTCATATAATCGAGCACGGCACTTTTCTCTTCTTTCAAATATTCGGCTTGTACCAAATCGGTAACAGCGGCTTGTACTCTGCCATTTATCATCGCAGTATCACAGTCTCGTTGAGAAGTATATTCTTTTAGTCGAATATCTATGTCGTCTGGATTATAAAGTGCACTGTCTTTGAGCAAAAATATGGGCAAACAGTCCATAGTTGGCATAACTCCGACCTTAAATGCTCGTTGGTATGCCACCTCTTCTACTTTGTTCTTGCGCTTCTCTATAAGCGAGTCGTCTTGTTCCGAAACCTGACAGCCCATTATTATAAAGGCTGTGAGAAGCAGTAAATACTTTATTCTACACATAGTCTTAATGTTGCAAAAGTAATGAATAATTTTGTAATAACGAAAGAAAATACTACTTTTGTGCTATAATTATGGTAAAAGACAGAATAGCATACGTCTGC
>QWCF01001655.1_pt1 | contig 11889 bp, 9 predicted proteins | sample 1972521 | NCBI WGS metagenome assembly QWCF01 (sample SAMN09866715, study PRJNA288562) | Human oral metagenome isolate term4_saliva, whole genome shotgun sequencing...
GAAGTTTTGGTTGAAGATAGTTACCCTGCTTGGAAGATGAACCCTAATTCTGAACTTGTTAATGTTGCGGTTGAACAATATCATAAGCTCTTTGGTAAGAAACCACGTGTATTGGGAATACATGCAGGTTTGGAATGTGGACTATTCTCAGAGAAGTATCCTAATCTGGACATGATTAGTTTCGGACCGACGTTACGTTATGTACATACACCTGATGAACGGCTACTCATACCTACTGTTCAAATGGTATGGGATCATTTGCTTGCTATCTTGAAAAATATAGATTAATAAATCTTTTTAGCAATACCACCATTCTCATTATTCATATAAAAGTGGATTGAGAATGGTGTTTTATTTTAGAATTCATGTAACAGGATTGGCCAGTCAGGCGCTAGTAGAATATTAAGACTGGCTCAATTCTGTAAAATTAAATTCCTATTGAATTTTAAAAGGGCATCTTTCGCTTTCTGAAAGATGCCCTTTTACACTGTAAAAGATGCCCTTTTGATGTGTAAAAGGTGCTCTTTTGCATTGCAAAACATGCCCTTTTATGAGCCTGTTTATAACACTTTGGTATTGTGGATGTTACGAAGTTGTTAAAAAAGAGTTTTTAGCTATTCTGTTCTGGTTGATAGTCATTAGTTTGTAAAGTTGTTTTATTGTTGCCTACTTCTGTCCTTTCATACTTTCTTCTATCTTTTGCAAAATACTATTGTGCTATGAGTATCCTTTAAAAGTTTATCTTTCCTGTTTGCTTCTGTTTGAGATATGAAGAAGGTGGGAGATATTTGTATTTTACATAATAGTATAAAGTGAGGCAAATCCGTCCTGCTTAATCCCTTATAATTTATTCTAAACTTAGATATGTGTGAAGTGGCACATTATTTGTATTGACAAAACAAAAAAATAAAAATAATATATGACTATGCAAAAAGGAAATATTGGGGTTACAACAGAGAACATATTCCCTGTTATCAAAAAGTTCTTGTATTCTGATCATGAGATATTCCTTCGTGAAATGGTATCAAATGCTGTTGATGCTACACAGAAACTGAAGACACTTGCTGCTACTGGTGATTTCAAAGGAGAGCTGGGCGACTTGAGTGTACGTATCAGTCTGAATGAAAAGGAGGGCACACTTACCATTAGCGATCATGGTATAGGTATGACAGCAGAAGAGATTGAGAAGTATATCAATCAGATTGCCTTTTCAGGAGTAAATGATTTCTTAGAGAAATATCAAGATAAGGCTGAGGCAATCATCGGACACTTTGGACTTGGATTCTACTCTGCTTTCATGGTCTCAAAGAAAGTTGAGATCATTACTAAGAGCTACAAAGAGGGTAGTAAAGCCGTGAAATGGAGTTGTGATGGTAGCCCGGAATACACCTTGGAAGATGCTGATAAGAAAGATAGAGGTAGTGATATCATACTTTATATTGATGATGATTGCAAAGAATTCTTGCAGAAATCAAAGATAGAGGAGCTCTTAAATAAGTATTGTAAGTTCATGCCTGTACCAATTGTCTTTGGGAAAAAGACAGAATGGAAGGATGGTAAGAATGTTGAAACGGCTGAGGATAACATCATCAACAGTGTTGAACCACTTTGGGTGAAAGCGCCATCATCTTTGAAGGATGAGGATTATAAGAGTTTTTATCGCACACTCTTCCCAATGAATGATGAACCATTGTTCTGGATTCATCTGAATGTAGACTATCCATTTAATCTTACTGGTATACTCTACTTCCCACGTGTAAAAAACAATATAGAACTTCAGCGTAACAAGATTCAACTTTATTGTAACCAGGTGTTTGTTACTGATCAGGTTGAAGGTATTGTTCCTGAGTTTTTGACTTTACTACATGGGGTGATAGATTCTCCTGATATCCCACTCAATGTAAGTAGAAGTTACTTGCAGAGTGATTCTAATGTAAAGAAGATAGCAAGCTATATTACCAAAAAAGTAGCTGATCGTCTACAAAGTATCTTTAAAGAAAATCGTAAGGAATATGAAGAGAAGTGGGATGATCTGAAGCTTTTTATAAATTATGGAATGCTTTCAGACTCAGATTTTTATGAGCGTGCTAAGGACTTTGCTTTGATTAAAGATACTGAGGGGAAGTACTTTACTTTGGAAGAATATAAGAAACTGATAAAGGATAATCAGACGGATAAGGAAGGAATCCTTGTTAACTTATATACAACGAACAAAGAGGAGCAATATAGTTATATAGAAGCAGCTAAGGCCAAGGGATACAGTGTTATAGATGCCAGCGGACAATTAGACGTCCCCACGCTCTCTATGCTTGAACAGAAACAGGATAAAACCCGTTATGTCCGTGTCGATTCAGACATTGTAGAACGTATTATTCAGAAAGAAGATACACCAAAGAATAACTTGTCTGAAGAAGAGACTGACAATCTGTCAGAGGCTTTCCGCTCTCAAATCCCTGCTATCGATAAGGCTGAGTTTACTGTTGATGTTCAGTCTCTTGGTGAAACTTCACAACCTGTACTGGTTACTCAAAATGAGTATATGCGTCGTATGAAGGAAATGAGCCAGTTCCAGCAAGGGATGGGATTCTATGCACAGATGCCAGACACTTATAATTTAGTTTTGAATGCTGACCATCTATTGGTGAAGAGGGTTCTTGAAGAGGTTGAGACTAGCACTACTACAGAATTAAAACCTGTAGTTAGTGACTTAAAAGGATTGCAAGCTAGGTTAGCTGCATTACATCAATCACAAGATAAGAAGAAACCTGAGGAACTAACTCAAGAGGAAAAGGATGAGATGCAAAGTACTCAGAAGTCTATTTCAGAGTTGCAAAGTAAGAAGAAAACAATTATAGCTACTTGCGCAAAAGACAATGCTATTGTACATCAACTTATTGACTTGGCTCTTCTCCAGAACGGGATGCTCCAGGGAGCTGCACTTGATAAGTTCCTAAAACGTTCAATAAGTCTGATAAAATAACCAGATATTTGTATAACTAAAGAATAAGAAAAGAGCCAAAGGTCATAACATAAGTCCTTTGGCTCTTTCATTATTGCAGATTTATAGACTATTCTTGGATACTATAATCTATATGGTGTTAGAATTTTCTTATATATAAATAGATTCAGAATTAGATTTAGAAAATAGGATATATATGCTTGTAATCTTATTATAATATGATCTTTAAACTCTCGAAGAGTGTCTTTATCTTTTATTGGGTATATGAAAGAACGATATGAAAGATTATGGAATATATGCAAGAATGCAGATAAATCCTCTTCACACTCTCTATTTTCCTCTGAAATTCAGATGTCCTGTGCCCTTTGAGAGGGTCATTTTTGCTCTTTGCCATTCCAAAATTCCCAACTGGCAAAAGCTTGAAGAAGCAGCATCTCAAGTCCATTCTTTGTGATTGCCCCATGCTCCTTACCCTTCTGCATGAAGAGGGTCTCATCTGGATTATAAAGTAAATCGTAAAGTAAATTATGACTGTCCATAGCTTCATAAGGAAGAGTAGGGCAGACATCTGTATTAGGATACATACCTAATGGTGTGCAATTTACTATTATGTTGTAGTCCTTGATAATTTCTGGAGTTATCTCTTCATATGTAAAAAAGCCAGGACGTTTTGTGCGTGAGACAAATTTTGTTTCTATTCCAAGAGATCTCAAACCATAGTCTACGGCTTTAGATGCACCACCGGTTCCAAGTATAAGGGCTTTCTTGTGATGACGTTCGAGTAATGGTTCTATACTACGTGTAAAACCTATAACATCACTGTTGAATCCCTTGAGATGAGTTTTATCCCCTTTACGTGTAATACGAATAACATTTACAGCTCCAATAGCATTGGCTTCTGGACTAAGACTATCAAGATAAGGAATAACCTGTTCCTTGTATGGGATAGTAACATTTAATCCTCGTAGTTCAGGATTAGACTCAATTACTTCTGCAAAATCTTCTATAGAAGGAATCTCGAAGTTTATATATTTAGCATTGATGTGTTCGTTGGAGAACTTCTCATTGAAATATCCAACAGAAAAAGAATGCCCCAAAGGGTAGCCTATTAGTCCATATTTATCCATATCCTAACCTTGTTAATCTATTTTTCTGCAAAATACATGGTACAAATACCATACGTTAATCGGTGAAAAGTCATTTTACTAAAACCAGCTTTCTTGAAAATTTCCATCATTTTCTCACCCTGTGGAAATGCTGCAATAGTTTTATTGAGGTATTCGTAAGCGTTACTATCTTTGGATATAAGCTTTCCGTATAATGGCATTATGGTATTGGAATATATATGAAAAAGCTGTTTCATAGGAAAGCTGGTAGGTGTAGTCAGTTCTACAATGCTAAGGTGTCCACCTTTTTTTAAAACTCTACAAATCTCTGTTAATCCTCTGTCTAGATCTTGAAAGTTACGTATACCAAAAGCAGCTGTAACGGCATCAAAAGTGTTCTCGGGGAAAGAAAGGTTAAGACAGTCCTCTCTCTTGAAGGAAATGATATTCTGCAACCCTGCAGTTTTTACCTTCTTACGTCCGATAGACATCATCCCTTCCGAAATGTCAGCACCTATAAGATTTTTGGGTTTCAATTCTTTCGCAGCAAGTATAGCAAAGTCACCTGTACCAGTTGCAATGTCAAGTATCTTTTCTGGACGAAAGGGTTTGAGTTGTTGGATAGCTCTTTTTCTCCACCCTTTATCTATGTCCCAAGATAGCCGATGATTTAATGTATCATAAGTAGAAGCAATATTATCAAACATTTCTTCAACTAGTTTTCCTTTGTCACCTTTGCCATTATAGGGTTTTATCTTTTCTTGATTGTACATTTTCTTATGAAGAGGATTGGAGAATTTAGAGAAAGTTAGAAGCAAAAAGAGGTTATGGGGAGGAATATCTCCCCATAACCTCTTATTTGTTTTTATATTTTATTTCCTAGAAGCAAGATACTGCTTAACATTTCGTTCTATTCGTGCAGCAATATCACCTTCTTCTGCAGCTTTATCAAATTTTTCGCCAGTGATGTGCTCATATAGTTCTATATAACGATCGCTAACGCTCTTTGCATATTCATCTGTTATCTCTGGCATTTTCTGCCCTGGCTCATTCATGAAGTTATGTTCAATAAGCCACTGGCGTACAAATTCCTTTGATAATTGTTTTTGTGGCTCACCCTTAGCCAATTTCTCTTCATAACCATCTGCATAGAAGTAACGGCTTGAATCTGGGGTATGAATTTCATCTATTAAATAACACTTTCCATCACGTTTCCCAAATTCGTACTTGGTATCTACGAGAATCAATCCATGCTTTGAAGCAATCTCTTGCCCACGGGCAAAAAGTTTACGTGTCCAATCTTCAATTATAGCATAGTCTTCTGCCGAGACAATCCCCTGCTTGATAATTTCCTCTTTTGAAATGTTCAGATCATGTCCTTCGTCAGCTTTTGTTGTTGGTGTGACAATCGGTTCTGGGAAACGTTCATTCTCACGCATACCATCAGGGAGTTTTACACCACAAAGTTCACGACATCCTTCTTTATAGGCACGCCACGCAGAACCTGTGAGAATTGAGCGGATAATCATTTCAACACGAAAGCCCTCACACTTCAGACCAACAGTTACCATAGGGTCAGGAGTCGCCAACTTCCAATTTGGACAGATATCTGCTGTCTGGTCAAGGAACTTGGCGGCAATCTGGTTCAAAACTTGTCCTTTGAACGGTATTCCTTTAGGCAATACGACATCGAATGCTGAGATTCGGTCAGTAGCAACCATGACGATAAGATCGTCGTTGATATCATACACATCACGTACTTTGCCGTGATAAACACTCTTCTGTCCATCGAAATGGAATTCAGTTTTTGTTAATGCTTTCATTGTTCTTATGTTTATAGAGTCCTATCTCTTGTCAGCCTTATCATGTGCCTCATAGGCATTCACAATACGCGTAACTAATTTATGTCTTACGATGTCCTTTTTCCCCAGATTTATCACGGAGATTCCTTCTACGTCTCCTAATATGGATAAAGCTTCTTTCAGTCCACTCTTCTCTGCATGTGGGAGGTCTATCTGCGTTAGATCGCCAGTAATTATCATCTTTGTGTTCCATCCCATACGTGTAAGAAACATACGGATTTGTGCAGGAGTAGTATTCTGTGCCTCATCAAGGATTACTACAGCATCACTCAATGTACGCCCTCGCATGAACGCTAGTGGAGCAATTTGAATAATATGTTTGTCCATCATGTCCTGAAGCTTTGCAGCAGGAATCATGTCTTCCAATGCATCGTAAAGTGGCTGTAGGTATGGATCAATCTTATCTTTCATGTCTCCGGGTAAGAATCCGAGTTTCTCACCAGCTTCAACAGCTGGGCGTGAGAGGATAATTTTTTTCGCAGTCTTATCTTTAAGTGCCTTTACAGCTAAAGCAATACTAAGATATGTTTTCCCTGTTCCTGCTGGGCCAACCGCAAATATCATGTCTTTTTTTTCAAAATCATCAATTAGTTGTTGTTGGTTTTCTGATCTACCTTTTATCGGGCGTCCAGCAATAGAATATACAAGTACATCTTTTATTGTATCAGCTTTTGTCTTACGACCTTTCACAATATCTAAGATATCTTCCTCCGAAATAGTGTTATAGTGCTCTATGTGTTTACGCATAGTCTCTATGTCTTCTTCGAATTTCGCCATTTCCTCTTCATCGCCTAAGACACGTATAACATTATCTCGGGCTATAATCCTTATTTTTGGGAAAAGCGACTTTATCATCTGAAGATGATTATTTCCTATTCCATAGAACACCACAGGGTCTATATTCTCTAAAACTATATGTTTTTCTATCAATTTGAACAATTTTATATTTGCTCGCAAAGTTACTATAAAAACGTGATACCTGCAAATAATTCTTAATTCATAATTACCAATTATCATTTGTTAACTTGCTGATATACTGCAATTTACATTTTTACATTGTTACACGTTCTTATCTATGGTTCTTATTGATGTATACGGCAAAGATAAGGGAATAGTTCGGAATTTCCAAATAGTTAACATTCGTTAGCAAATAAATAAAATACCAACCCACTAAAGAAGGTACAATTAAAGAAGGATAGAATAAGAAAAGAAAAGCCCCCACACACCTAATTAAAGGTGGTGGGGGATATATAGGGAATGTTTGAAATCTAAAATAAATCGACAACGCTTTGCCGTGTGTATGAAAGAAAAATCAAGTTGACGAACAACCAAAAAATAAATTATAATAAGACATTCCCTTGCTTTAATATAAATATCTGATTGTTAGTGAATTGCACCCTTTTAATGGTGTTAATTATATGGTTGTTAGTAGCGAGTATTTAAGCCCTTTATGGGGCTTTATACTCTTGGGTTGGTATGTTTTTATTAGTCCCCCTTTGGGGCTTTCTGTAGCCGTTATTTGTCGTCTGTACTGCTGCTTACTATTTCCGTGCTGGCTGTACTGCTTGCACGTGTGTTTGTGCCACTGCTGGGGCTGGTGTGTTACCTTGATAGTTATATAGTTCATTTCCCTTGATGTGGTGCTGCTGTGTGTGTGTCCGTGGCTGGTGTTCCCTGCTGCTGCTTAATTAGTAATACCTTTATATTCTATCTAAACACAAATACCAACCCATAACAAGCAAATAACACACGTTAATAAAATCGTGTGTGCTTGTTGTCCTCCTCCTTGGGTGTCCTCTTAAAGTATAATAGAAAAAATCAAAATGAAAATAGAAAAAGAATTTTTGAAAAAAAAAGAAAAAACAAAATATAAATAAATAGTGTGGTTTCCAAAGAAACAGAAAAATCAATTTTGCGAGAAAAAAACTGGGTGGGGGGTTTAGAACATGGCCACCCTCCAAAAAAAAGGCCTCCCCCCCCTGCCTTGATGATTAATTACATTACTTGTCGTTGTCTGTCTGCTTGCCTTGCTTGCTGTTTTACTTTCCGTCTGTCTTACTTCCTTGTTCCTTACTTGCTGGCTGTTGTACTGTCTGCTGTGTTGCTGCCTTGCTGTGTTACTGCCTTACTAATTAACTATAATACATCAAACAACCCATTTAATACGCTTGTAAGCGTTTATATTTCCTTTGATAGTATATTATTCCAATACTCTAATTAAACACATTAGAAACAAAATAAAACAGCATATAAAGTAATATAATAGTATTGTGTCTTTACTTCCTCTTTGGCTGTCGTCTGTGTGTGCTACCTTGATGTTATGTTTGCCGTCTGTGTGTTACCTTGATAGATGATGTTATATAGTTCCTTGCCGTCTGTAGTGATTGGCTGTGTTACTGCCTTGGTGTGTTACTGCTTTGGTGTCTGTGTCCTTGCACAATCAATCTTATACCAACCCTTTATAACTCAATCAGTATTAATTAAGTCAGTCGGATAATACCACCTTTTGAAGGGTGGTTATTATCCTCCTTAACACTAACTAATAAACTTACAAATCTATGAAAAAGTTATTTTCTTATATTACTATTATATATTAATTAAATATCTTATTATCAAGTTATTAATATCCATTTTAAGCCGTTGTAACGTCCTTTCTTTATTGCCGTGGTATGTTGTCCTACTAATAGCGTTATATGCTGTCAGACGGCAAATAAACGGCTAATACGTTGATATTGTGTGCCTTACTATTGTGTTACGTTATCTTACCTTGCTATTGATTAGGTAGTGTTGTTTGCGGTGGTACTCTATATATCGTATATCTGTTTAGATTGGTAGTGTTGTTTGCTTGCCTGCTTGGTGTTGTGTTTGCTTGCCTGCTTGTTGTTTGCTATTGTCGTGCTGGTGTATTGGTGTTTACTATTACTTCAATCTGTGTTATATATTGGCTATTTGTGTGCGTGGTGTTGGTTTGTCTGTGTTGGTTACTCTCTCTATCTGTCTGTAGTGCTGTTTAATTCGTTCCTGCTGGCTTGTTAGTATCTTACCTTGCAATTATATCATTAATACGTATATACCGCTTTATATCGCTTCTATTCGTGTTTATTTGTCCCTTTGGTGTATTGCTGGTATCATATACGATAATGCACCTTTGAAGGATGCTTATCTCCTTGGACTTGTATTAGTGGGTTGGTATTTATATTATATCTTTCCTTGCTTTTTCATTTCAAACACAAAAAAGGATAACGGCAATTATATCCGCTATCCCTTGATTATATAGAGTTAAAAGAATATACTTCTATTTTGTATATTTATTCACCTTGGAGGTCTTCTATTATGCCTTCTCCGTTTATCCCGTAACCTTCATCACTAAACCAGTAATATTTATTAAAATATTTCAATCCTAATTTAAGTAATTCATTGCTGTTTTTCGCAATTTCTTGGAATAATTGTAACGCTTTTTCTTGCTTGGAATTTGTGATATAAATTGTAAAGTGTTCCTTTAGACCTTTTTCATTGACTACCAGACCTTTATCTGTAATTGTTAAATATTCAGACGTATGAAAGAATGTGCCGTAACCTTCACCACACTGAAATAATCTTTTAGTCATCATGTCACTTGCACCCTTTACACCTCCTAATCGTGACATAAGTGTGCCACGCACATACGCTAATGCGTCTTTATACTCGTATGACTTCAAATCTTCATTGTTAAAACCATATTCCTTACAAACTTGTGGTAAATATTCTTTCCAAAGTTTTTCATAAAAATGGTTGTGAATTTTACCGATATATGGCAAATCTTCATCTTTTATCGGTCGTGCGCTGCTCAGTCCTTCCCAATGCTGGTTAACTACCGAGCAAAAAAAGTTTAACTCTTTTAGTTTGTCTTTATAATCTTCTTCCTTGAATAGATATTCCTTCTTCATGTCTTTATTATTTTGTTTTCTTATTGTATTATTATTCAATTACAGTGCGTTAATTTGCTTCAGAAATGCGTCGTATTTGGCGTTTAATCGCTTTCTTTCTTCTGCTGTCTTTGTCTTTAATTTTTCTGCTTCCTGCTTTCTAATTAATTCAAGCCCCCTTCTTGCAATTTCTTTCATTTCCGCCAATGTAATATCAGTTATTATTCTTTTTTCTTTTGTTACTTTTGTCGTTGTCATTTTTATAAAAATTTTAGTGTGGGTCTGGGGGCTTTAATTGCCCCCTTTCCCTTATTAATCGTTTATATTAGTACTTTAATCTAAATAGATGTATAAAACAATACATGTTAGCAAAATCATTGTATACATTTGTGTTTCCCTTTCTTTTTATTTATTTGGTTAGTTTATTGATTATTAGTAGTTTACATCATATCCTTTTTGTCTTATCTCTTTTATTACTTTGTCTTGCCGTTCGTCTTCCTTTCTTTGTAACTCCTTGCCAACGTCTAACCCCATGCTGAATAATGAGATACCGCAAAAGACGGCTATTAACGTGAAAATTAATAATAACATATTCATATCTTTTTATCTCTTTTAATTGATTATTTCTTTATAATTCCTTTACACGTGGCAAAGGTGCTTTAAGTGCCTTTTTATAGGTCGTATATACTATATCCCCATTTGCCCATTGTGCTATAATTTTGTTTTTTGTCCTTGATATAACCTTGTAATAGATTTTGTCTTTTGTTCTGTTTCGCTTGGGGTGCATTTTTTGCAACATTATTATATCGCCCCGTTTAATGCTGTTGAGGTCGTACCCTTTATTATCACTCCACTTTATCCACTGATATTCACCTTCTTTTGTCACCTTTGCGCAATATATTCGGTTTTCATTCCATTTGTAATCAAACCCTTTGAAATGTTCGTACATAACTCCGTCCTTTAATCTGTACATCTCCTTATCTGTCAATTCATTAGCCATATTTTCCATATTATATTTTTTATTTCTTTATTATATTATTCTTTCTTTTAATTTACTTGTGTTTGGTGTCCCTTTGCTTGGTTGTATTTTGAGAAAAGGAAACCCAAATTAAATTTTTCGCCTTCGTCTAAGTGGTCTAATACATAACTATAATTTTCATCTGTTTTGAACTCATCGTAACCGCTTCTTTGTTGTCTGATTATGTGTAATAAAGTACGTCCTTCTTCGCCCCAAATGTTGGCTAAACAATTCGCAATCATTAGTGTATCAGTATGATTTTTTGTTAATACTAATTTATTCGCTTTGATGTCCTCCACCATTGATTTAACCTTGTTATATTCCCTTTGTGTTAATGGTTTATTTGCGTTCTCCCCCACCTTTGAAGGGTGGGTGTGAACTTGGGTTGGTGTGTTTATTTTCTTTGTGTATATCTCCGCCTTATCGTTCCAATATTCATTATCATCAAATGACATATATCTTTCACGATTGATGTTTACACATGAACTATCTAAAGTTAATCCCAACACCTTAAAGTCCTCATTTAGAGCGTTAAACACCGCCTTAAAGTCGTTTTTATTTTCCTCCTTGATTGGTATTAAAGCGTACATTCCTTTGCCTCCGACACTCATACTACTATACATAACATAAGGCAATGAATTAACCCTTTTACGTATTTCTTCAAGTGATAACCCTTTATTGTCCTTCTCATCCAAATCAACGGCAATTAAAGCATTAATTTCTTTTACTTCTTTTGCTGTTTCTCCTTGACAAAGACATGAAGGGGTATAAGATAATACCTTTGCTTTTGCTTTCTTATATTCTGTTTCGTGCGTTGTTCTGTCAATCATTCTAACCGCTTCTATTTCTTCTTTGCAGATACTACCCATCGCAATGGCATTATATAAAGAATTGGTATTCAATACTTTATGTTCTCCCATAATGCTAACCTCTGTTTTGTGTAAAAAATCGGGGGTTATATGCTGCTTTGCTGTTTCCTCCTGCTTGGTTCCTTCCTCCTGCTTGGTGGTGTTGCCCCTGCTTGGTGTATTGGCTGCTG
>QWCF01001115.1_pt1 | contig 11878 bp, 12 predicted proteins | sample 1972521 | NCBI WGS metagenome assembly QWCF01 (sample SAMN09866715, study PRJNA288562) | Human oral metagenome isolate term4_saliva, whole genome shotgun sequencing...
GCCTCGCTTAGGTACGTTTAATGTACATGCAGCCTTGCTTCCGCAGTACCGTGGTGCTGCTCCTATCAACTGGGCGGTTATCAATGGTGAGACCGAGACGGGTGTGACGACCTTCTTCCTTGATAAAGACATTGATACTGGTCGCATTATCCTTCAAAAACCATTTGCTATTCCTGATACAGCTGATGTTGAGTATGTCTATGATGGCTTGATGGTTTTGGGTGCAAAGATAGCTATGGAAACAATCGATCTCATAGCATCAAAGTTACCTGAAGACAATTTGGATAACGTTGATTTCTCTGCAGTTCTTGATGGCATAAGTGCTCCTCAAGTGTGTGAAGATGCTGAATTACATCATGCACCGAAGATATTCAAGGAGACATGCGAAATCAATTGGAACCAGTCAGCTAAGAAAGTTTATGATTTCGTGCGTGGACTCAGTCCTTATCCTGGCACTTGGAGTACACTCTATTCTATTGAAGACAATGGAGTAAAGCTTTTGATTATGAAGGTTTATAAGACGGCTAAGTCTGACCGTGCATCTGTAGGCACCCCTGGTACGCTCGTTGTAGAAAAGACTCGTCTCTATGTCAATACGTCTGATAACCTCTTGGAACTTCTCGATATTCAGTTGACTGGTAAGAAACGAATGGATGTTCGCTCATTCTTAAATGGGTTTAAGGATATAGAGAAGTACCTCTTCCAGACAGAATGACATATCCTTTTTTAGACATAATGACATATTCTTCAATGCCATAATTTAGTTGTAGACATAATGACATAAAGACATATTCTTTCAATGACATAATTTAAGGGAAGATAGAATGGCAATCTTAATTCACAGTTTATGTATCGCATGTCAAATATGTCATTAAAGCAATATGTCTTTCTGTCATTCTGTCTAAACTATTGTATTCTGTCTCATTCTGTCTTCCTTTAGAATATGTCATTAAAGAAATATGTCTTTATGTCATTCTGTCTTCCTTTAATTTATGTCATTAAAGCAATATGTTTTTATGTCATTCTGTCTTCCTTTAATTTATGTCATTGAAGCAATATGTCTTTATGTCATTCTGTCTTCCCTTAGAAAATGTCTTTATGTCATTCTGTCTAAACTCTTGTCTTTCTGTCTTGTTTTATAGTCTCACAGGTATTGTTATTTGTAGTTCTGTGAAGTCTGCCTTCGTTGCATGTGCATTAACGCTGAAGCCTAAAGTAAGATTCTTTAGCTTAGGGAAACTATAAAACACACCAACTTGTTCATGATAAGGTCTTTCCAATCCATTACGTGATTTATAACCCATGTGTCGGTAGAGGTAATAACCTAAGCTGACACGAACAGACATGTTACCATAAAAGATCTCGTGACGACCTTCGATGCTAAGTGTCCACGGACTATGCTTCTCTCCAGTGTATCCATGTTCCTTATCATGTTGTGCAACTCTACTAATATAATCTCCATAGAAAAGACCAAAGCCTACGCCAGATGCCCAGCGACGTGCATAACGATAGAGTAGGTGAGTATGGAAAGAATAGGCTCCGTAGAAAGCAAATTGCTCCTTACGATAGTCAGGATGCCCTTGCGGAGTTTCAAATTGTGTCTGCTGCCAATCCTCAAGTAAAGTTTTACCACCTATTCCAAGGGTGAATTCAGTAAACCAATACTTTTGGAAGGGATTTTTAGGAAGTGTGTTCCCCTTTGCAACCTTTGTTGTTTCCTTCTCTGGTTCGTATACAATACCCAGGAATGGACCTAAATAGTTTGCTCCTTTGTTGGGTCGTGCCATAGCTCCATTACTATGATGTGCAAAGTCTAATCCAGCCTTAATGCTCCATTCCTTCGCTACCTTATATTGTCCGTACAGTCCTGCTGTGAAGAAGATATTAAGGTGCGAGCCAATATATTCGTTGTCAATATTGTTCTTCTGGTTATATTTTAGCGAAGTATAGCCTACGCCAGTGCCTAAGTAATAGCCCCACTGCCAGTGTTTACTACGATAAAGTGGACGGTTAAACGTACCATATAGGGTTAGGAAGTTCCCTAATTTACTGGTATAATCTACTGGCTGTGCCTCTCCCCATGGCGTATCTTTATGCATAGTTGTCCCATGGTTAAGGTTATAGCGCAGACCAACAGAGAAGGTAGGGTAGTTATAATCACTTGCAAAATCATTCTCTGTTGGTGTGATATTTACTTGTGCAGCTATGGCATGCGTCTCTTTCGTCTTAGTCCAGATACGTGGTTCCTTGTCAATACATAAAGTTTGGGCAGGCGTATAACGTACCTCTATACCTACTTTGGGTATAACAATAGAATCACACTCCGCTGCAGAAGCAACTGCAGAGAGTAGTAAAAAAGGTATGAAAAGGAGTTCTTTCACTTATCTTCAGACGGTATCAGAGCACCTGTATTCTGTAGCCAAGTGTTACTTCTAACATACTGTTTCGAGCATTCTTTAATAAACCCTTTGCTTCAGTGTCTTTAGTTAATTTTCTGAGGGATAGACTGTAACGTGCTTCTACCTGCCATTGTTTCCATTCGTAGCTGATGCCAAACGGAATAGATACATCACCTCTGTTGATGTTATTCTTTAAATTAATATCTTTTCCATTTTTACGCTTAGCATGTCCACTGATGAGATAGCCTGTGTGTACTCCTGCTGTGAAACTCCAAGGTAAATCTGCCCAAGGATACCAACGTACAAGATAGTTTATATTGAGATAGTGCAAGTTAAAGTTATATGGACCATATTCTTGTACAACAGGGTTTCCATAGTCGTCTGTTGTATTAATATTGCGATAGACTCCAGAAGAACCTTGGTGACTATAAAGAAGTTCTGCATCAATTGCAAGGTTATTTGTAAAAAATACTTCAATATAAGCACCTGCAACAGCACCAACTTTCATTTTCCCATCGATTCCAGATAGGTTTGATAAGTTTAATCCAACTTTCGGGGCTGCGTAGATGTCCCAAATCGTATGCTCACCTGTTGGTTTGGTATCTTGAACAATAGCTCCTTTAACGTCTTGGTAGCCTTCTTTAACAACTTCTCCAATACGTTTTGCGTAGTTCTTGTTTATTACCTGAGCCTGTCCGTTCGTCAATGCCCCTAAAAGGATGGCAGCAATCAATATAATCTTTTTCATTTTTTAGGATAACTGATTCTGTTGCAAAGATAGTGATTTTTCTTCAAACCATTGATATCTTGATATCGGTTGTGTCCGTGGTCTGTCATCAGGTCCGTCGGGTATGCCATCTGAAATGTTTATGTCATTCTGTCTCTGAATAAAATATGTCATTAAAGAATACGTCTTTATGCCATTCTTTCTTCAACTAAAATATGTCATTAAAGAATATGTCTTTATGTCATTCTGTCTCTGAATAAAATATGTCATTAAAGAATATGTCTTTATGTCATTCTGTCTATATGATGTGTACTCTGTATGTCTTTATGTTATTCTGTCTCCAATTAAAATATGTCTCTATGTCATTCTGTCTATGTGAAGTATACTCATTCTGTCTCTCCATTGCTTGTTAGTTCGAAGGGGTTGGGAGATGAGGATGTTTTATATCGCATACTAACAAATATTCTATTAATATTCTTTCTTTTCTCATTTTTTTTATTTAATTTTGTACCCATAATAAAGGAGATTAGAACTATTAACAGAAAGATTCTGCGAACGAAACCCATCTACTGAATTGACCAGCACAGTTTTTGTTGTTTAACTAACGATTGTTACTGTACCACGTCTATTTGTATTTGTACATTCGTTCTTATGTGGAGGAACCGTGATAGTTGTCAGCCTGCAAGCTATTCATTGTTTGTAGGGAGGATATGATATTTTCCCTTTTTAGCCTTAATCGGTATCTACGTCTTCTTTGTTTTGTTCTCTTTTCCTTATCTAATCTAAGAGTATCTTAATATTATGAATAACCAATGGGAACAAACGAATTGCTGAGCTTAGAAACTTTCCCTAAGAGTTATGAAGCTTGCTTTTTGGAATCTTGTTCTGTAAAAGAGAACTGCCTGCATCATTTATATTTCAAACTACAGCCATCTACCAATACATGGGGAGGAGCTATTTATCCATCTGCACTCTTACCAGAGAACCTTGTGAATGGTTGTTGTAAGAAATTTCAAGACAGAAAGTTAGTCACTTGTTATGCAGGGTTCGCCCATTTCTTCGATGAGGTGCGACGTAAGGACTTACCCTCTCTCCGCAATGAAGTCTATTCATATTTCCGAGGACGAAGTAATTTCTATCGTTACGGCAATGCAGAGAATGGCTACCTCTTTACACATCAAATGGCAGAAGACATTAAAGTTATATTCAAAAAATATGGCTACGATGCACTCGGATACGACAGAACATTTGAGTCTTTATCTTTTCACGAACAAAGATAGGCTCAGTTATACCATCAAAGTATTTTAATTAACTCATAATAGACCATCTTTTATTTCTGTCCAGTAGCCCCGTACACTCTGTCCGAAGCCTTCAGACAAGTTGTCCGATTGCTTCGGGAGTATTAAAAAGGACTCTTTATTAAAGAATAAACATTGTCTTTATAAATTGTATAAAGTATTTTTTATTAGTGAGTTTATATAGACATTATCTTGGTTGATAAACTCTTATTATAAGAAAGCATATTGTCATAACATGAAATCTGAAAAGAAAATAATAGCATTTAATACACTATATCTTTATTTCGGTAGTTTTTTCCAATTAATAGTTGGGTTATATACTTCTCGCGCATTACTCCAGGCACTTGGTGTAGAAGACTTTGGTATTTATGGTGTTGTAGGTGGTATTATAAGCCTCCTAAGTTTTGTTAATATGGCAATGAGTAGTGCTTCTTCACGTTATTTGACGTTTGAATTGGCAAATGGAACAATAGATAGCCAAAAGCGAATATTCTCGGTAGTATTTACTGTACATATTGTGATTGCCATTCTAACCTTTGTCTTAGGGGAAACTATTGGACTATGGTATGTAGCAAATAAGCTCGTTGTTCCTGAAGGACGTATTTATGCAGCACATTGGGTTTATCAGGCTGTAATATTTATGTCTATTATTAATATAATCCAAGTACCATATGAAGCCTCTATTACTGCACATGAGAAAATGGGGTTCTTAAGCTTTTGGAGTAGTATAAATATATTTTTAAAGTTAGTAATAATCCTTTTTCTATATTTTTCAGTATTTGATAGATTAATCTTATATGCTATTTTGATGTTGTTTGTAACAGCCTTAATAGCACTTGGTTATTTTTTTTATTGTAGAAGAAAGTTTGATGAATGCTTTGTTGTGAAGGTTCAAGATGCTAAATTGTTCAAGGATGTTTTATCATTTGCGGGTTTTAGCGCTTTTACTTCTTTCGCAAGTGCACTACGAACACAAGGAGCAAATTTATTAATTAATAGATTTTTCGGTGTTGTTCTTAATGCAGCTGGAAGTGTATCTACAATGGTATCAGGCTATATTATTAGTTTTACGTCCAATATTATTACGGCTTTTAGACCTCAAATAGTCAAGTCTTATGCTGTTCAGGATTATGATAAGATGTCAGACTATATAAAGCTGTGTATGAGTTGTTGTTTGGGTATGTTTACAATGATAGCAGTACCCATCTTTCTTGAGATGGATTATGTCTTAACCCTTTGGTTAGGAATAGTTCCTCAGTATGCTGTCGAATTTTGCCAAATTAGTTTAGTTGGTGCTATGTTTGGTTTATTAAATATGACAGCCTTAATAGCCATTCAAGCTACGTCTCATGTCAAAATGAATTCTATATATATAAGTATAGCGTCGTTATTGTCAGTTGCTGTTTTATTTATATGTTTTCAACTCGGTTCTAAACCATATTCTGCATATATAATTTATTCTGCAACAGAGTTGGTTATATTGGCATTGTCTATGTGGAATGCAAAGAAATTAATTCCAGAACTTACGATATTTTCTATTCTTTCTGGTATAGCAAAGATATTTTTTATAATGCTATTATCAGGTGCTGTCGCATGGTGGACAACAGGTCTTCAAGGGGCGTCACTTTTCAGATTTTTTCTTGTCATACTTGTTTATAATCTATTGTTTTGTCTATCTTTCTTCTTTTTTATATTGACAAAAGATGTAAGGCAACAGATAATTGCTTATTCAAAATCTAGATTTGGTAAATGAACGAGCTAAAATATACAAAATCTCCAGAGAAACTCAAGATAGAGTTAGAAAAGAAACACCAAATTACTCACCCCCTATCTTGTAAAATTATTCCAGAAGGGATAGTTTTGCCCTATATGGAGAAGAATAATAAAATTCATGGAGGAGTTATAGATAAAGAGGGAGAATTCGTTGATTTTTCTAATTTTAATGAGAATGTAGGTGGTGGTTACGAGGTAGAACATGTTTTAAGTCGTAAAGAAAGTGCTATTTTTATTGGTAACATAGTCTATCCTGCATGGGGACATGCAATTACGGACGACTTAAAATACCTATGGTGGTTGTTAACAGATGAGTTTAAAAGAATTTATAAAGAAAAGAAAATTGTTTTTGTTTGCATAAAGTCAAAGTACTTAAAAGATCTTTCCTCTTTTTTTTCTTTATTGTCAGCTTTTGGAATAAAGTCTTCATCTCTTATGTTAATAGAAGAACCAACCAGATTTAAGGAGGTTTATGTCCCAGAATCATCTTTCCTTGCGACTGAGGATGGAAAGAGGTTTTGGTCTTATGAGTTTGATAGTACAATTAATCAGATAAAAGACTATTTTACACTTGGAACAGAGACTTTTGATAAAGTGTACTTGTCTCGTACAAAAATAGCAGGGCGTAGAGATTTTGGAGAAAAGTATGTAGAGAAAGCTTTTAAAGATGCTAATTATCATATTGTTTACCCCGAAGAAATATCCTTAGAGCAGCAGATACATATTCTAAAGAATGCAAAGACAGTAGTAACAACTGAAGGAAGTATCTCGCATAATGCTGTTTTTATGCAAAAACATGCAACGCTGGTTATTTTAAGAAAGTCAGACTATATTAATTATTATCAGGTGGCAATTAATGAAATGAATGATTTGAATGTTGTTTATATTGATGCGCATCTGTCAGTACTTAATAATAAGAGAACGCCAATAGTTGGACCTTTTTTTATCTATGTTAATAGCAGGGTAGCTGATTTTTTAGGAATGAAAAAGTCTTTTCCTCTTTTTGAGTTTTTACGTTATATTCGATGGTCTCTATTTCATCGTGATATCTTGGATAGAATTCGATTCTTATGTTAAAACAAAGTATTTTACAGATTTATTTCTCTTTTATATATTATATTCCTCATTTTTTAAGGGAATTGCTATTGTACGTGGGAAAACGTCGTACAATTATTTTGAATAGCTTTCTTAATTATAAGTTTGGAATATTTCATCACTGTAATTGGGGAGATGATATCAATAAACTTTTTATAGCAGATGGAATTGGGAGTGACGTCATACTCTATCAAAACTCAATTCTTTCTAAGCTTAAGCATAAAGAAAACTATATGTGTATTGGGAGTATGCTTCATGATTGCAATTCTCAAACTATAGTATGGGGAAGTGGTTTTTTATCAGATGATGATAATTTTAGATTAAAAGAGAAGCCTAAAAAAGTTTTAGCTGTACGTGGTAAATTTTCACGTCAGCTCCTTTTGGAACAGGGTGTAGAATGTCCAGAAGTGTATGGTGATCCTGCTTTATTATTACCCTTATTCTATAAAAAACAGAATTTAAAGAAACGATATAAGTTAGGAATAGTTGCACATATATATGATGAAGGTAATCCTTTTGTTCAGTCATTAAGAAGAAATAAAGATGTTATTATAATTAGTTTACAATCTTATGATAACTGGCTTCATGTGATTGATAAGATTTGTGAATGCGAGTTAATTCTTTCGAGTTCATTACATGGAATAATTGTTTCAGATGCTTATGGCATCCCTAATGCTTGGGTAGAATTCTCTGATAAGGTGGTAGGAAATGGGTTTAAATTTAGAGATTATTTTTCTTCTGTGTCTAAGAGTGTCAGCGAGCCAATTAGAATTACAACTCCAATTGGCATAAATAATCTTGATAGATATAAAGAAACATGGGAATCGCCTACATGTGATTTAAGTGAATTAATAGAATCTTGTCCTTTTCCCCCTCTAAAGGAACAAATAAAACATATTATAGTTCCTATTAATAAATAATTATTTTTGCTATATTATTATGCAAATCTTCAGACAGTTAAAACATTCTATTTCGAAGCTATATAATATTAGTAGTTCTGAACGTTACATTTCTTTTCTAAAGAAACAAGGGGTGTCTATAGGTAATAATGTTACATTCCGTGAACCACGTTCAACACGAATAGATTTAAGTCGTCCTTGCTTGGTGACTATCGGTAATGATGTTGACATTAACACTCATTTTACGATAATGACACATGATTTTGGTAATTTTGTTTTTCGAAATTTATTTTCTGATTATGTGAACAGTTCTGGTGCTGTTTCAATTGGAAATAATATTTATTTTGGAACACAGGTTACAATTCTTAAAGGCGTTAGTATCGGAGATAATTGTATTATTGGTGCTGGTTCCATAGTGACAAAAGATATTCCTGCAAATTCAGTTGCAGCAGGTTGTCCTTGTAGGGTAATATGTACCATTGAAGAATATTATCAGAAACGTAAGAAGCAGGGATTAGAAGAAGCAAAGGAATATGTAAGAGCCTTTAGGAAAAGAAATGGGCGTAATCCATATCTGAATTTAGAGTTACGTGAAGAATGGATGTATTTTATAGATTCTACTAATATTGTTGACTATCCCGAGATCCCTATTCGTCAAAGAGTAGGAAAAGGATTTAATGAATGGCTTAAGAAACATAAGGCACCATATCACTCGTATGATGATTTTATGGACTCTATAAAATAATTATGTAGTATGTATAAAATTTCAGTTATCGTTCCTGTTTATAATTGTGAAAGATTAGTAGGAAGGTGTATAAACTCTATACTTGATCAAACATTCACAGACTTTGAACTTATCATTGTTGATGATGGTAGTCGGGACTCTTCTTTGTCTGTCTGTCAGGATATTGCACAAGGACATGATAATGTACATGTCTACACTAAGTCTAATGGGGGGGCAAACTCCACAAGGAGTTTTGGTGTCCAAAAGGCAATAGGTGAATATATAAATTTCGTAGATGCGGATGATGTTATTCCCAAGGATTCTCTTCAAAATCTTGTTGACAAGGCTTTAAAATATCAGTTAGATATTGTTCAAGCAGCAAGAAAGTATTTCATAGATGAAAAGCAGGTTTCTACTTCTTTGTTTCAAGAGCCAGGGATTTGTGATGGAATAACATTCTCTAAGTTTCTTTTTCAAGCAAAAAGTAACGGTGGTCCTGTTGGCTCTTTGTATAAAAGAGAGTTATTTACAGAAGATACTTTTAACCTGCCAAAAGATGTCGTTTTAGGTGAAGATTTCTATATGAATCTCTGTCTTGGTATTCGTGCAAAAAAGGTGGGGCTTTTTAATGATATTATCGTTTACGAGTATCATGAAAATCAGAACTCTGTAACTCATAATTATTCTTTTAGTTCTGTTGAGCCTTTTAGGATGCAGCAGAATGCAATAAAGTCTTTGCTTATGAAGAATAATTTATTTAAAGAGTTTGAAGTATTATATTATTCGAAAGTTGTAAACAGTCTTGTATCAGCTTGTTTACATAACAGGCAGCTACTTTCTGAGAGATATACAAGAGAGAGTGGAAGAGCAGCTTCTGAGGTCGCGTTGTCTAAACGTGAGAAATTGTATTGTCTTTTACTGAAGTATCCTATTCTTTATCCTTTATTTTTGACAATAAATTATTTAAGGAAGAAAATGGCTTAAGGAGGTAGTCATTAATTAATCATTTCTCTAAAATTAAAGTATGATATCTTATTATCTTATATTTGTAATCTCACTAATTTATTATTTCATACAAAGTCGTAAAAGAGTTCTTTCCCCAACTCTTTTTTTCTCTTTTATGCTAATCATTGCCCTATTTATAGGTTTGGGTGATATGATTGGAGGTTATGATAGATATATTTATGGAGAGGTTTTTGATTCTATTGCTGATGAGATGAGGGGTGAGAGGAAACTTTCACGATTATTCTACTTGGTAAATGGGAAAGAGTATGGGTATTTTGTGTGGCAGGTTATAGTTTCCATTTTTACACCAAATCGATATATTTTTATTTTAGTGACAACCTTGACTATTTATTACCTATTCTTTAGGGTTATGAAGGAGTATATGTTAGAATACCCTCTATCTGTAGTCCTTTTTATGGGTATGATGTTTTATTTTTCTATGACATACATAAGAGAGGTATTTGGTGTTGCAATACTCTGGCAAGGGGTTAAGTATATTTGGAAAAGGAAGTTTTGGAGATATGTATCAGTTGTCCTGTTAGCTGCTTCATTTCACGGATCTATACTAATCGCTCTTTTAATGTATCTTATTCCTATCAAACTTTTTTCAAAAAAAATGATAACTTTTTCTCTTATCATGTGTCTTCTGATTGGTATGACTCCTTTACCTAATTTAATATTAGCAAATGCTGGAAGTCTTACAGAGAAGAGCATAGGAGGTGTCAATGCCTATGAACTTGAAGATCAAGGATTCCGTATTGAATATGTTTTGGAAGTTCTTTTCTTTATATGGTTAATCTTTAAAAGTTACGATAAGATAGATGAGGATAAACGTACCTTGACGTTTTTAAATATGACCATAGGATTATGTCTTATCTTATTATTCTTTATGAGATTTGGACAAGGTGGTCGTTTTGCATGGCCATTCTACATAGGTGTGTTCTACATGATTCCGTATACTATAAGTAAACAAAAAACGTCAGTTTGGATGACTCCAATGGTTATAGTTCTATTTTCTCTTCTTTTTGTTCGTATTACGATAGCTTGGGAGTCGTTGAATGTTCCTTATAAGACATTCCTTACAGACGGAATGCCTGCGGGTGATGGAACGATATTTGATAAGTATGAATATGACTTAGACTACGTTAATAATAAATTCCATAGACCAGCATTTGATTTTCTATTGCTAAAGTAATTTGCTATAAGTTTATTTTATGATTGGAATAACTGTATTTACCCCTCTCTATAATAGAGCTTCTCTATTACGTGATGTGTATGAAAGTCTTCTAAAACAGAATTACCACTCTTTTGAGTGGGTAATTGTTGATGATGGGAGTACAGATAATGCAGAACAGATTGTAAATACTTTTATCGGTGATTCTATACATACATTTCCTATATCCTATATATGGAAAGAGAATGGTGGAAAGCATACAGCAATTAATCGTGGAGTAGAAGAGGCTAAAGGAGAACTCTTCTTAATACTTGATAGTGATGACACATTACCAGCAGATTCCTTAGCAACAATCGCACATTATTATGAGCAGTGTAAAGGTTATGAGGACTGTGCTGGCGTTTGTGGATTAATGGCACACCATGATGGGCAATTAATAGGAACTGGTTTCTCAAAAGACCCTATGTATGAAAGTACATTGCAGTTTCGCTATGCAGAGAAAGGTAATGTTACTGGTGATTTATTAGAGGTTTACAAAACCGCTGTCATGAGAGAGTTTCCTTTCCCCGAGATAGAAGATGAGAAGTTTTGCCCAGAATCTTTAGTTTGGAATAGAATCGCTAATAAGTATAAGTTGTTCTGTTTTAATAAGGTTGTCTATTACAGAGATTATTTGGAAGGTGGCCTTACAAGTAAGATTGTGAAAATAAGGATGAAAAGCCCTATTGCTTCTACAATGACTTATGCAGAGATGTTAGATTATAATATTTCTTTGAAATGGAAG
>QWCF01001456.1_pt1 | contig 11874 bp, 9 predicted proteins | sample 1972521 | NCBI WGS metagenome assembly QWCF01 (sample SAMN09866715, study PRJNA288562) | Human oral metagenome isolate term4_saliva, whole genome shotgun sequencing...
CGGCGGTTCCCGCAAGGCAAAGTCCGAAAAGCGCGGGGAGGCTTCATCTTCGAAGGATACTGCGCCGAAACGTGAACGCCGCCCGCGCCGCCGCACCCGACGCGTTGAGGGTGAAGCCGTTGAGACGCGTACCGAGAAAACCGCGGGGAAATCCGCCGAGAAAAAATCGGCTAAGAAATCCGGCTCTGCCAAGGATAGCTCGGTTGAGAAAACAGATTCTCAAGGCTCGTCGCGCCGCCGCAGCCGTCGCCGTTCCGGGAATATGGGCAAGGCAGACTCGACTGCAGCTAAGAAAGCGGGTCGAAAAAAGTCTGATACCGCATCGGGTGAGGAGTAAATAGCGAGTGAGCGAAGCAGTATCCTCCGCCGATACATCTGTGCCCAAACGGTCGGGCACCGGCGATGTTCCAGTTTTCGATCCGAATGGTTCATCGCTGGTGGTTCAGGCCGATAATCTGGCGTATCTGAGCGAGCTTCCAAGTGCCTCGTTCACTGTGATCTACATTGATCCGCCGTTTAATACCGGCAAAACTCAGACCCGGCGTACCCTCAAAACCGCCCCCGCTGCAGACGGCGAAGAACAGGGTAAAGGCAACGGTAATCGTACCGGATTTCAGGGCAAAAGCTACACGAGTGCCCTGCAAACCCTTGCGAGTTATCACGATGCTTTTGAGGACTACTGGGCGTTCTTAGAGCCGCGTATTAGGCAGGCTCACCGTCTGCTCACAGAGGATGGCACCCTCTACCTGCACCTCGATTGGCGTGAAGTTCACTACGCCAAGGTTATGTGCGACATGATTTTTGGGCGCGATTGTTTTATCAACGAGATCATTTGGGCCTACGACTACGGCGCAAAATCGACAAAGCGCTGGCCCACTAAGCACGACAATATCTTGATGTATGTCAAGAACCCGCAGGAATACTACTTCAATGCGGATGCGGTAGACCGCGAACCCTATATGGCACCCGGTCTGGTGACCGAAGAGAAAGCGGCGCGCGGCAAACTCCCCACCGATGTGTGGTGGCATACGATCGTTTCGCCCACGGGTAAGGAAAAGACCGGGTACCCCACGCAAAAGCCGCTGGGTCTGCTCAAGCGGATGATTGCTGCTTCATCACGCCCGGGCGACTGGGTGCTGGATTTCTTCGCTGGTTCCGGTACCACCGGTGCGGCTGCGGCGGCATTGGGGCGCAGGTTCGTGTGCGTGGATCAGAACCCGCCCGCGATTGAGGTTATGGCGAAACGCCTGAACGTGGATGCCGAATCGTTTGCCGACTACCGCGGTGTGCCGCGCGGTGCGGCGGTGCTGTTTACTCCGCATCGTCACGTGGGGGTTCGCGGGGGTACCTCTCGGGATGCGCTCACGGCGGCATCGCGGCGCGCGCTGGCGGCGCAGAGTGAGAAGATTCGGGAGCGTGTGAAGCCTATAGACGGGGCGCACAGCCAGTTTGTGCGGCATCCTTCGACCGATGTTTTGGAACGCGAGCTGCGCGCCCAGGCCCGCGAAAAACTGCGTAAAGACCGCAAACGCCACGAGCTGACGAAGAAGCGGAAACAGGTCAAGGAGACGGCGGCGTCTTCATAGCGGACTGACCCGGCGTATGCCGTACACTTTGCTGCATCATCGTAGGGTTTAACCGTACGATATGCGGCAAAGTGTACGACTTACAGTGATTACTTTAGTTGTCGGCGGCGAGCTTTAGCTGCGAATCTGGGCGCGGATCGCCTCAACAGTTTCGCGGGCAGTGGTATTCTCCCCCAGCTGGTTTGGTTTGCCCGCGCCGTGGTAGTCGCTGGAACCGGTCACCAAAAGCTCGCGATCGCGCGCAAATTCCAGCAGACGCGCACGATTCGGTTCAGAGTTTTCGCGGTGGTAGACCTCGACTCCGGCGAGACCCGCATCCGCCATCTGCCCCAAGTATTCAAGCGGCAACGCAGGCCCACGATTTTCACTCATCGGATGCGCCACCACCGGCACGCCACCCGCCGCGAGCACCAGCCGAGTCGCCTCCAGTGGGTTCATGCTCTCTTGCGGCACATAGTAGGGTGAGCCCGCATAGAGAATACGACCGAACGCCTCCTCACGACTGGCGACGATTCCGGCGGCGATCAGCGCATCTGCAATATGGGGGCGCCCCACCGATGCATTCTCTTCACCCGTCTGTTCCTGCACATGTTCCCAGGTGAGCGGGTAGTCGACGGATAGCAGCTCAACGATACGCCGCGCCCGCCCCGCACGCGAGCGCCGAATTTCCTCAACCCGCCGCGCCAGCTCGGAGGATTGCGGGTCATACCCGTAGGCCAGCAGATGCACGCTCTTAGTACGCTTTCGCCCCTGCTCATCGCGGTACGTATAACGACACGAAAACTCGGCACCGGGCAGAAAATCCAGCCCGTGCTCCCCCGCCAGCTCGGCCGCCTGCGACCATCCGCACGCGGTGTCATGGTCGGTAAGCGCGAATCCTGTCAGGTCCGCCTCGCGAATAAGCGGAATTAATTCGGTGAGCGGCTGAGTACCATCAGAAATTGCAGAGTGAATATGCAGATCGTAACGTTCGGTCATAGTTCTAACTCTAACGCACCCCACGTCCGCATCACCCACGATAGCGCCTCGCTCAAGGCGATTTCCCGCGGAAAATAGCGGCGGTATACCGGCGATTTCTCGCGGCGCGTGGGATAGAATACAACTATGACTGAAAATACGAAGAAGAGCACCGGAGCTCCAACAACAGATCACCGCGATACCCCCAAAGCATCAGCTTTTCAGGAGTTCATCGCATCTAATTGGGAGCCCGCTGCTGATGATGGCTATACCCGCGAGCGCGTTGCCGATTTTGCGGCGCAACGTCGTAAGAAGATTTCCCAAAAGTTCCCGGGTGAGCGTCTGGTTCTGCCCGCAGGGCCGCTGAAGGTTCGCTCGAACGATTGCGATTACCGTTTCCGCCCGCATTCGGCGTTTGCACACCAGACCGGGTTAGGTGTTGATCATGAGGCTGACGCCGTGCTGGTCTTTGAGCCTGTAGATGAAGGTACCGGCGATAACGGCTCGAACCATGAGGTTACCCTGTATTTCCGCCCGTTAGCTGGCCGTGACACCACGCAGTTTTACGCGGATGCGCGCTACGGCGAGTTCTGGGTTGGTCCGCGCCCCACGCTCAAGGAGTTTTCGGAGCGTTACGGTGTGCGGACGAAGGACCTTTCGGAGCTTGAAGTTGCGATTACGAAGAACGCCGGAGCTCAGGCGTTGGGCGGGGTGCGTATCCGACTAGTGCGTGAGGTTGATCCTTCCATTGATGCGCTGGTCGATACCTCCCGGTATAACACGGGCGTTGCGCTGGAGGAATCCGATAAGCTCGATTCCGAGCTGACGGTGGCGCTCTCTGAGGCCCGCCTGATTAAGGATGAAATCGAGGTTGAGAACCTGCAGCGTTCGGTTGATATGACGGTGAAGGGCTTCGAGGAGGTCGTGCGTGAGCTTCCGAAGGCGGTGGCGCATCATCGTGGTGAGCGCGTGGTGGAGACAGCGTTTTTCTCGGTGGCACGTACCGACGGCAACGACCTGGGCTATGACACGATTGCGGCGTGCGGGAATAACGCGACGATTCTGCACTGGATTCGCAATAACGGTACCGTGGATGAGGGCAAGCTGCTGCTGCTGGATGCCGGTGTTGAGGACGATACCCTGTACACCGCCGATGTAACCCGCACGTTCCCGGTGAACGGCAAGTTCACCGAGGTTCAGGCGAAGGTCTATAACGCGGTGCTGGATGCTGCGGATGCGGCGTTCAAGGTCGCTGTGCCGGGTCGTAAGTTCCATGAGATTCACGATGCCGCGATGGAGGTGCTGGCTCACCGCCTAGAGGAGTGGGGGCTGCTGCCCGTTTCGGCTGAGGTTTCTTTGACGGTTGAGGGTGGTCAGCATCGCCGGTGGATGCCGCACGGCACCAGCCACCATTTGGGTTTGGATGTGCACGACTGCGCGCAGGCGAAGGCGGAGCTGTACACCGGCGCAACTTTGGAGCCGGGCATGGTCTTCACGATTGAACCCGCGCTGTACTTCAAGGATGAGGATTTGTCTGTTCCTGAGGAGTACCGCGGCATCGGTATCCGCTTGGAAGATGACGTGCTGTGCACCGAGGACGGCAATGTAAACCTCTCGGCGGCACTGCCCCGCACGGTTGAAGAGATTGAAGCGTGGATGGCGAAGCTCGCCCAGTAGTCTCTGTAGTTTCACAGATGAAAGTCCCCGCAGCCAGTACTGTACTGGTTGCGGGGACTTTTTCGTTGTGTCAGATGCCTCTGTGGCGTTGGAAACTAGTCTTCCTTGACTCCCTTGGGCTTCGGAGTCTCACGAGTTGGGGCCTGCCGGATAGTTTTGGCATATTCTTCCGGATCGTCAATGCGCAGACCGAACCGCTGTGCCGCCGGTGCCTGAGATTTGCGGTCGTGGGTATCGGCGGCGGGCGAAGACTGCTCAGAAGAGTCGTCGGGCTGGGTTTGTGGCGCGGCAGTTTGTGATACAGCGGCTTGTGACGCCTGGGAATCCCCACCGGCTGGGCTTTGCCACGGAATCTCCTGTGCCGCACTGCTCTGTTGTCCGTCCGCATCCGCTTGCTCGGGATTCGGGTTCTTGGCAGCGCTATCGCGGTTTTCGGTGTAGCCACCTTGCTGATCCGTCACAGTCGACGGGGTGCTCGGAGCCTGCAAAGATTCACCGGCAGACGTTGGTGTATAAGAGACATAGGGGCTGGCGGCATGGGGCAAGCCGGTACCTGCACTCGGCGTTCCCGAGGATGCCGAAGCTACCGCCTTCTGGAACAGCGGGTTTGCCGAGAGGATGCGCCGCGCCTCCGAAGAATAATCACTCAGGGCGTAGACTATGGTACGTTCCGGGACTGCCTCGCCGCGCATCGGGTAGCGACCGGAACCGCCGCGGCGAAGCTCAAAAATTTTCCAGACTACAAAGACCGCAACGGCGATCGGCACGGCGGATGAGGCGGCGGATAAGAAGTTTGTGCCCGCGGTGGAAACCAGCGCCGAGTAGAACAGACCCGCAAGAATACCCTGAATAAGAGCGATTAGAAGCGGACGGCCGTACCCCTGCTGGGTGGGGTATTCGACCTGTTTGAGTCCTTCGTTCACCAGGTAGAGCGCGGTGATAGGGTAGTTCGCGGCGGCAAGCACATCAAAAGCGGCAAAGGCTTCTTCACGGCGGCTAAAGGCTGCCACGGGTTCGCCCTGCGGCATAAGCTGCCCGTTAGCCTGCGCTAGGCGAGACGCTAAATAAGAAGATGGGGGCATATTGGGAGGCATCTGAGTCATGCCCTATATTTTACCGGGAGAGAACTCGCAGGCGGAGGGATATTTGCGATGGGCTTAGTTCCCTACGCATAGAAAAATTTTGCGCATCGATTAGGGTCTGCGACCCCACACCGGTCATGACTCGTAGCGTGCCTAAAGCACTGGTGAAGTGCGTATTCGGGGTTCACAGCGTACCCTAGATAGAGTGAGCAATACTAAATTCAGCGCCCCCAGCAAAATTTATATCGCCCGCCTGCTCGGTCTTGATGTCTTCGACCCCTTCGGTGATCGCCTCGGTCGCCTGCGTGATGTGGTCGTACTCAAGCGCGGTTTTGGCGCGGCGCTGGCGGCTGGTGCTCACCTGCGCAAAGGCAGCGAACCCGTGGTCGTGGGCATCATTATTGAGGTGCTCGGCAAAAAGCGTGTCTTCATGCCAATGACTCGTGTGCGCAGTATCGACGCCTCACAAATTATTTCAACTGGCCTCGTGAATCTGCGTCGCTTTGAACAGCGCAACTCCGAGACTCTGGTGGTGGGCGAACTTTTCGACCGCCGTGTGCGCCTGCTCGACGGCAGCGGGGATGCCGTCATTGAAGATGTCGCCATTGAACAGCGCCGCAACGGTGATTGGGGCGTTACCGAACTTTTCGTATCCCGTGTGAGCAGTTCCAGCGGGTGGCGCCGCCGCTCCAAAGAAACCCTGGTGGTGGACTGGGATCAGGCAATGCTCTCCACCGAGCTGGAGCCGCAGGCCGCGACCGCTTTCGTGGCGAACCACGAAAATTCTAAACCTGCCGACCTTGCCGATGCGATCCATGAGATGAACGATAAGCGCATGGTCGAAATCGCGGCGGAACTTCAGGATGAGCGCCTGGCGGACGTGCTTCAAGAGCTGCCCGAAGAGGACCAGGTACAGATTCTTTCCTACTTAGCGGACGAACGTGCCGCCCAGGTGCTCGAAGAGATGGAACCGGATGACGCCGCCGACCTGCTGATTGAGCTCGACGACGTGCAGCGTGAAAAGCTGCTGGAACTCATGGAACCGGATGAGGCAGACGATGTGCGCCGTCTGCTCGAATATGACGAGGGCACCGCCGGTTCGCTCATGAACCCGGTACCGATTATCCTCTCTCCCGAAGCCACAGTTGCCGAGGCGCTGGCACATATTCGCGCCGAAGAAATCTCGCCCGCGATGGCTGCCGCAGTTTTGGTAGCCCGACCGCCCCTCGAAACGCCGACCGGCAAATATTTGGGGCTGGTGCACATGCAGCAGCTTTTGCGGGTGCCGCCAAGCGAATCGATTGGCCACATTCTAGACACAGACACCGAACCGGTCTCTGACCAGGCAAGTCTTGCGGAATTAGCGCGCGTGCTCGCCGCCTACGACTTGACCATTATCCCCATCGTGAACGAATCTCACCGCCTGGTCGGTGCGGTCACGATTGACGACGTACTCGATGCGCTCCTGCCCGAAGACTGGCGCACATTCGACGACGGAACCCCCGTACGAAAGGTAGGGCGACGCTTTGTCTGATCAGAACCGCCGCAACGAAAACCTGAAGCACGAGGAAAATCCGAGGATCGATAAAGCGCGCATCCTCAAAGACCGTCTCGAAAAGAAATACGCCGAACGCAACCGCGACACCCGGGAAACCAGCAGGAGCGGTAACCGCGCTGAGTCTCAGCTGAGCACCCCGGCAGAGCGCAAGAACAAGCTTTTTGCGTACAATCCAAACCCGGACGCTTTCGGACGTATGACTGAGGCGTTCGCCCGGTACATGGGTACGCCTCAATTTCTGCTGTGGATGACCGTCTTCTGTGGCGTGTGGCTGGGCTGGAATACGCTCGCCCCCGAAGAGCTGCAGTTCGACCCGCGAAGCCTCAACTTCACTCTGCTCACTCTGATGCTCTCATTGCAGGCATCCTACGCCGCTCCCCTGCTGCTGTTGGCGCAGAACCGGCAGGATGACCGCGACCGCGTGGTTGCCTCCGAGGACCGCAAACGCGATCAGCAAAACCTTGAGGAGACACAGTATTTGACGCGCGAGATCGCTTCGCTGCGCATCGCCCTGCGCGAGGTTGCCACCCGCGACTTCGTGCGCAGCGAGCTTCGGGATATTTTGGAAGAGCTGAAATCTATTCAAGAGGAGCAGGAACGCCAAGCCGAACAGCTGCAGGATATTGGCGACGATATCGAAGAACTTGAAGACTTGGAGCCGCTGCTGAAAACTCTCCCAACGCCAAGGCGCCAACGGCGCATAAAGGCGAACGACCCACATCCTAAAGCGTGTTCTGCAACTCGGTTAAGCTCTTAAGCTCGCAGAACACCAGCCTAGACAAATAATGCGCAAACGCGCATGATAGTAGCACCGCAGCCAACCATCTAAGCGGCGGTGTTTTTATCGCCTGGTGCGGCATCGTCACCGCAACGATATACACCCTCTCATGAACGCGCTGAGGAGATACCATGAGTAGCCCTAACGCCACACCGCACGATCGTTCCCGCGAGAACGAACCGGCGCCCGATAATCCCCTTGAGGATGCGCTCTGGGCGGCGCTCGCGCGCGTGGAAGACCCCGAGCTGCGCCGTCCTATCACCGAACTTGGCATGGTGGAATATGCACGGGTTCTCGCCGAAGAAGACGACCCGCAGCGGCATTATGCCCAGGTGAAAGTTCTGCTGACCATTGAGGGATGCCCGCTCAAAAACACAATCGACGCCCAAGTGCGCGAGGCGGCTGCCACCGTCACCGGCATCGACCGCGTGCAGCTTGAGCTTGGTGCTATGAACTCCGAACAGCGCGGCGCCCTCAAATCCAGGCTCAAGCCCGAACGCACCAATCCTTTTACCGTGCCCGGATCACTCACCCGCATCTTCGGGGTGGTTTCCGGTAAGGGAGGCGTAGGGAAATCCTCTATGACTGCCAATCTCGCGGCGGCGTTCGCTTCGCGGGGTCTTGCCGTCGGCATTATCGACGCGGATGTGCACGGCTTCTCGATCCCGGGACTCATGGGCATTACGGAAGCCCCCACCCGACTGGATGACCTCATTATTCCCCCGACCGTAGACGTTCCTGCCTCGGCACGGGGTAAAGACGATGGGGGCGGGCAAGAATCGGCAGCTGGCGCAGCCGGCGGTTTTGTGAAAGTTATTTCGATTGGCATGTTTCTCAAGGATAATCAGCCCGTGGCCTGGCGCGGGCCGATGCTGCACCGGGCGCTTGAACAGTTCATTCTTGACGTTCACTTTGGCGCGCTCGATGTTCTGCTGCTTGATCTTCCCCCGGGTACCGGCGATATTGCGATCTCAATGGCACAGCTGCTTCCTAATGCCGAGTTGATTCTGGTCTCCACCCCGCAGCATGCGGCGGTGGATGTTGCCGAACGTGCCGGTACCCTCAGCCTGCAGACACAGCAAAAGGTGGTGGGCGTAATCGAGAATATGGCGGCGATGACTCTACCCGACGGTACTGTGTTAGAGATGTTCGGTTCAGGCGGCGGCGAGCATCTGGCGAAACGTCTGACCGAGGCGCTGGACTATTCGGTGCCGCTGCTCGGTTCGGTTCCGCTTGATGTTGCCCTGCGTACCGGCGGTGATGAGGGTATGCCCGTAGTGTGGAGCCACCCGGAGTCCGCAACTTCTGTAGAAATTAAGAATATTGCTGCACAGCTCTTGCGCCGTAAGGATTCTCTGGCGGGCAAGCCGCTGTCGCTAATCGTATAGAGTTTCCCGGATAGCTCGCAGAAGAGCTCACAAGAATATAAGTATGCTGGGCATCGAGATTCGTATTCTCGATGCCCAGCATACTTATGCGCAACCGAACGCCTCAGGGTTTAGGACAAGAGCATCCCGGGGACCACCCACCCAAACATTCAAAGGGCAAAAGCATTAGGGTATATTCAAGTCCCCCGGACCGTGACTATGCCACAGCCAACCTACCCATATCAGCTGTAAAACAAGCCCGAAGAACACCAAAAGCCAGCGGTACGCCCTTGAGTCTTTTCCATAGTTCATGAGCACGAGCGCAAGTGGGAAAAGAGGCAGCAGAATACGGAATGTTGAGGTCTGCGGAAGCCAAAAGACACCCAGATAAACCATATAGGCCGCACACCAGATCAGCATGACGGGATGCAGCAGAGAACGGGTGCTACGCGAAAAAATCCAGCAAAAATAAGCGAAGAACCCTACGGCAACCAGCAGGGCAACAGCCCACATGTTCCACTGCGGCAAATAGGTATTCAGGTTGGTAACCCATTGCACTACATAGTGCTGCCCGTCATCGACAGTACGCCCGCTCCAGCCTATTTCGGTGGCAAGATAAGCGTCTATTCGCCCGGTTGCAATTGCCGCGTGAAGTGCGTGTCCCAGGGCGAAGACACACACGATCAAGGCACTGATAAGGTGCAGGGATCGTGTCGCGAACGCACTCATCAAGGCTTGCCCGGTGCTGAGGGCCGAAGACCCATCAGTCGCGCGGCGAACACGGTATTCAGAGACCACACAATACAGCCACCATATACCCGCGAGCGCTCCGAGGGGCACGCCGACAGGTCGGGACTGCGTGGCGAGGAAGGCCACCGGTATAGCCCAAAGGTACCGGTCATATGCCAAAAGTAGGATAAACAGGGCGATCGCGAAAATGGTCAGAGACTCCGCATACCCGGTTCCAAAAATAACCGCTGGCCCGCAAAAACCATAGGCAGCAACCGACCATAGCGCCAGGGAACGATGCGGTGATTCCTGGCTCGCACGAATCTCGAATACTCCGTGCTCGCGCCAGTTGAGACATCCCACGAAGAGCAGATAGATGACCCACGCGAGGGCAAAGCTCACCACTACGCTGAGCATCACGGTGCTAAGGGCAAAAGGAATACCCGTGGTATCGGCTATGAACCCTGCAATAGTAGGTTGTGCAGGAAGGAAAGCCCACGTATTATGCCCAACAACTCCGTTATCGTATACGGGTAGTTGGATGGGGTATCCGTTCTTGTAAATCCGTTCGTACCATTCGGCGTCCCACCACCCCAAATATTCAAGAAGGGTGGGCACATGGCCGTCGCCCTTTTTCTGCTGACCGGCAACCTGCTGCATACCGACGATCCAGAAAACGATAAAACCCCATAGGCGGCTGGGTGCCCAAATACTCAGCACCTGAGCCCAGGCTGGTAACGCAGCAAAACGATGCGCCACCCGGCGCAGAGCAGCAGTCGCGGAAGTACCGAGGGAGTCGAAAAAGGAGAAGCCGCCGGTATGTAAGGTAAAACGAGTGGGATTAAAACGTTCTGCCCTGCGCGGGTTTAGCGGCGAAATGGGGTCCCGTGGTTTTTCCGCCTCACCATACGTGGGGCTATCAAGGCTTTCGCTCATCGGCGTATTCTCCTGGGCGGTGCGGTGTCTCGGAAGTTAGGTGATGTTTTTGCTGAAGTTTTATGATTCTCAAGGCTCTATCTATGTAACTGTCGCTAGAGCTTCGCACATAGTAAATCCCCTGCCGTAGGGCTAGGGGATCTTCCATAGAATCTAAGCCTTGTTTAGGTCGCTTCCGTATCGTAGGGAGCGTAGGCACCGCGCGGCAGCCGGTTTAGATTTGATGCGGCGGGCTTGTTCGCTTCGGAGCGTTCTTTAGCTTCACGTGCTCGTTCTGCATCGTCTTCCGCGAAGGCTTCGCGCACAATAACGCGGGGGTCATACTGACGGGGATCATACTGACGCCAGTTGATTTCGTTGAGTGTTGCATCCCCCAGCGTATCTTTAAACTCGTCTCGGGCGTCGAAGGCCATTCGACGAACTGTTTTGATGAGTTCCTTGATTTGGCGCACGTATTCGGGCATGCGTTCGGGGCCGATCACGAAGAACGTGAGAACGGCTAAGACGACGAACTCAGTGCCACTAATACCAAACACAAGATATAGAGTACCAGCATCTTGAGTGCGACGGGAATTGCCACGAAGGCTTTTATGAGGTGTTTCGCACTGAGCTACACGGTTTTATCGTCTATATGTGATGCGCATCCCGCCGTAAGTTCTCGCCGGGATGCGCCTGGGTATACCGTTCGGCTTAGGGCGGGTAGTCCCCGCCGCCCGGTAGTTGCTTCCAATGCCACAGCCAGCCCACCCAGACAAACTGCAGAAGAGCCCCGGAACCAATCAGCAGCCATCGGTAGGCGCGCGAAGAGGATATCGCCACGATGGGAAGCATGAGTGGAAAGAGGGGCAGAAGCAGCCGGAAAGTTGAAGACTGCGGGTTGAGGAAAATTAGTAGATAGGCGCCATAGCATGCGCACCAGAGGATGATAGGACTTGCGAGAACCCGTTTCACGAGCGGGCTTGCCAGAAAGGCTGCATACCCCACGATCAGGAGCGGGAAAAGGAGGATCGTGAAGTACCCGAAGTATGCTATACCCTGAGAAATCCAGGGTGCCACGGGTGCAAGATCGCCCTGGCGCCAGGCGGTTTCGGTGGCGGTGTAGGCGTCAATACGACCGGTTATTTGCCAGGCATAGATTGGCCAAATGAGCGCGCAGAAGCAGATGAAAAGGGCACTGCCAAGCTGCGGCAGGGTGCGTAAGAAA
>QWCF01000708.1_pt1 | contig 11867 bp, 15 predicted proteins | sample 1972521 | NCBI WGS metagenome assembly QWCF01 (sample SAMN09866715, study PRJNA288562) | Human oral metagenome isolate term4_saliva, whole genome shotgun sequencing...
ACATGGACGTTTAAAAAGTGATGAAAAAGAAAGTGTCATGAATGCCTTCCAAAAAAATGAAGTACAAGTACTAGTTTCTACAACTGTTATTGAAGTAGGGGTAGACGTACCAAATGCTACTGTCATGGTCATATTAGATGCAGACCGATTTGGATTAGCTCAATTACATCAGTTAAGAGGACGAGTAGGACGTGGTGAACATGCTTCTACGTGTATTTTGATTGCATCGCCTAAAACAGAGCAAGGAAAACAAAGAATGCAAATTATGTGTGAATCTACAGATGGATTTTATCTTAGTCAAAAAGACTTAGAATTACGTGGTTCAGGTGACGTTTTTGGACTTCGTCAATCTGGAATTCCAGAGTTTAAAGTGGCTGACATTGTTCAAGATTATGATATACTAGAACAAGCAAGAGAAGATGCTATTACATTTGTTATCGAAGAAGAGGACAGTGTAGCTTATAAAGAAATACAAGAATTTATCAAGCAGCAAAAGAATATCCAGAAAATGAATTTCAATTATATGGAGATCAAAAAAGTATCCAAGCGGTGATGACAGAAACATTGCCCAATATTAGAATCATTCATTGTAGTGAAAAAGTAACGAGTGAAGATGAACCTGTTAAGGCTGTTCGTCGTAAAAAAGATGCTTCTATGGTAGTTGCAGCTCAAGCTGTGAAAGATGGCGAAGCAGATGCTCTATTTTCAGCAGGAAATACGGGAGGATTACTTGCAAGTGGTTTATTAATTGTTGGTCGTATTAAAGGGATTGATCGTCCAGGATTAATGCCAGTTTTACCCGTTGTTGGAAAAGAAAATCGTCAATTTATTTTAATGGACGTGGGTGCAAATGCTCAATGTAAAGTGCAAAATTTAGAACAATTTGCAGTCTTAGGTTCTTATTATGCAAAATATGTATTAAATATTGAAAATCCAACAGTTGGTTTATTAAATAATGGAACTGAAGAAGGTAAAGGGAATGATTTAGTAAAAAGTGTTTATCCATTTCTTCAAGAAAATTCATCAATTAATTTTGTCGGAAATGTTGAAGCAAGAGAAATTTTAAATGGAATTGCAGATGTTGTTGTAACAGATGGTTTTACAGGGAATGCAGTTTTAAAAACGATTGAAGGTACTGCTTTAACAATGATGAGTTTATTAAAGGAAAATATTTTAAATCAGGGAATTACTGGTAAATTGGGTGCTTTATTATTAAAGGATACTTTCCGTTCGTTGAAAAATACTTTGGATTATTCTCAATTTGGGGGCGCAGTTTTATTTGGATTGAAGGCTCCTGTAGTAAAGGCTCATGGTTCTTCAAGTGCAAGTAGTGTTTATTTTGCGTTGAAGCAAATTGATACGATTGTTCGAAGTGGCGTCGTGAAAGATTTGTTCGATTATTTTGAGGAGAACTAGAAATAGACTTTGCAATATAGTAATAGACGACGGCAGCAAACAGCTTTGCTGTTTCATGCCTAAAAATTGAGCCTTGGTCTCAATTTTTCGTGTGATATAATCAGCAATTGCTGATTATATCACTAGTATTACTATGCAAAGTCTTTTCTGTTTGGACGGATGTTTATGAGAGGCGTTTAGGAAGTAGAATTTGCGATATAGTATCTAAGGAAGGTAGTAAACCTTCGGTTTCATGCTTTATCTACTATGCAAAGTATTTTTCTACGTGAGTATAAGAAAAGTGACGTGCTGTTGTTACAGACGTCACTTTTTTCGTTGATTATTTAAAAATTGTCGGGAATGTTAATAGAATTGAAATAATCCATAATAATGCAAAAGTCCATAAACAAAAATGAATGATAGACTGATACGATTTTTTCTTTTGTGGAACATAGCCTTTTTTCTTTGAACGAAAACTATATAGAAAAAAGTCAAAGTTTCCAGATTGAATGATTAATAGAGTTAAGCCAACAATTAAAAAAGGAAAACTTAGTAGCGTTAAAGTATTTCCAAAATAAACAAAGTCTAATATAGATTTATTAATTAAGCTCGTATAAAGTATAACGAGAATTATAAGGATAAAAGTAGTGCCTAGTGAATAGAATAAGAGACGTTTATTCAATGAGATACCTCCTTTTATTCTTTTGAAGCATCTTCATCTTCAATTTCCTCATCTACTTCTATAAATGGATATTGTTTTTTAACTATATCTACTGCTTCATTAATTAATTTTCTCATAGCAATATAAGATTGTAACATTCGAATTGCATTTGAAATACTAAATGTAGCAAAAACACAACAAAAAATTGTTGAAAATTCCCAACCACGAATAGGAAGAAGTATTACTGCTAAGAAAATAAAGAAACTAGTAATCAAAATTTCTAAAATAAAATGTACAACAAACTGTCGTTTACTAATCATAAAAAAACCTCCCCATTAGTATTCCTTAAAAAAATCTTACAAGATAATAAAGAATTTTTCAAGTAATTTTTCTTGATTTTTTTTGACCAAATGAGTACTATAGTAATGTAGTTAGCACTTAAGAATAAAGAGTGCTAAAAAAATCAAGGAGGAATGAATATGTTAAAACCTTTAAAAGATCGAGTTGTTATTCAAATGGTAGAGCAAGAAGAAAAAACAGCGGGAGGATTATTTTTACCAACTGCTGCACAAGAAAAATTACAATTTGCGACAGTATTAGCTGTGAGTGAATTTACAGAAGAAAAAGATCGTCAAGTTCAAGTAGGAGACCGTGTTGTCTTTGAAAAATACACAGGAACAGAAGTTAAATTAGACGGTCAAGAATATATTATTGTAAAAGAACAAGATATTATTGCAATTGTACAATAAGAAAGTGAGGAACTGAAAAATGGTAAAAGATATTAAGTTTTCGGAAGATGCAAGAGCATCGATGCTACGTGGAGTAGATATTTTAGCAAATACAGTAAAAGTAACTTTAGGACCTAAAGGTCGTAATGTTGTATTAGAAAAAGCATTTGGTTCACCATTAATTACAAATGATGGGGTAACCATTGCAAAAGAAATTGAATTAGAAGATCATTTTGAAAATATGGGAGCTAAATTAGTTGCAGAAGTAGCTTCTAAAACAAATGATATTGCCGGAGATGGAACAACAACTGCAACAGTTTTAACGCAAGCAATTGTTCGTGAAGGATTAAAAAATGTTACTGCAGGTGCAAATCCAGTAGGCATTCGTCGTGGGATTGAATTAGCGACACGTGCTGCTGTAGAAGAATTACACAAAATTTCTCGCCCGGTAGAATCAAAAGAAGCGATTGCTCAAGTAGCAGCGATTTCTTCTGGTTCTCAAGAAGTCGGTAGTTTAATTGCAGAAGCAATGGAAAAAGTAGGTAATGATGGCGTCATTACAATTGAAGAATCAAAAGGAATTGAAACAGAACTAGATGTTGTAGAAGGAATGCAATTTGATCGTGGCTACTTATCTCAATATATGGTAACAGATAATGATAAAATGGTTGCGCATTTAGATAATCCATTTATTTTAATTACAGATAAAAAAGTTTCTAATATTCAAGAAATTATTCCATTATTAGAACAAATCGTTCAACAAGGTCGTGCATTATTAATTATTGCAGATGATGTAGATGGAGAAGCATTACCAACATTAGTTTTAAATAAACTACGTGGAACATTTAATGTAGTAGCGGTTAAAGCTCCAGGATTTGGTGACCGTCGTAAAGCAATGTTAGAAGATATTGCTGTATTAACAGGTGCTCAAGTCATTACAGAAGATTTGGGCTTAGAATTAAAAGATGCTACTTTAGCACAATTAGGTACAGCTGGTAAAGTAGTTGTTTCTAAAGATAATACAACAATTGTTGAAGGAGCAGGTTCAAAAGAATTAATTGCGAATCGTGTAGCTTTAATTCGTTCTCAAGCACAAGATACAACAAGTGATTTTGATCGTGAAAAATTGCAAGAACGTTTAGCAAAATTATCAGGTGGGGTAGCTGTTATTAAAGTAGGTGCTGCAACTGAAACAGAATTGAAAGAGAAAAAATTACGTATTGAAGATGCTTTAAATGCAACACGTGCTGCTGTTGAAGAAGGAATCGTTTCTGGTGGTGGAACTGCACTAGTGAATGTTCAAAAAACAGTAGATGCTTTAGAATTAGAAGGGGACGAAGCAACAGGTGCGAAAATTGTTTCTCGTTCATTAGAAGAACCACTTCGTCAAATTGCAACAAATGCTGGATTAGAAGGTTCAGTAATTGTGGCTCATTTGAAAGCTCAAGAGTTAGGAATTGGATATAATGCAGCAAGTGATGAATGGGTAAATATGATTGAAGCAGGGATTGTAGATCCTACTAAAGTAACTCGTTCTGCTTTACAAAATGCAGCTTCTGTATCTGCTTTATTATTAACAACAGAAGCAGTTGTGGCTGATAAACCAATTCCAGCTGCACCAGCAATGCCTGGAATGGATCCAGGAATGGGTATGATGTAATTGTAAAAAAATATAAACTAGACTTCTCTGAATTAGCTAAGGACGCAAGCAGCCTCGCGAAAGCGAGTCTCATTGCTAAAAATTGAGCCTAAGGTCTCAATTTTTCCAGTGATAAAATCTGCAATAGCAGTTTTTATCACTCGAGCTACCACGAGAAGTCTGTTTATTTGGACGTGTGGTTACGAGTGAACGTAAAAAAGTAAGACTTCTCTGAAGTAGCTAAGGACGCAAGCAGCCTCGCAAGAGCGAGTCTCATTGCTAAAAATTGAGCCTAAGGTCTCAATTTTTCCAGTGATAAAATCTGCAATAGCAGTTTTTATCACTCGAGCTACCGCGAGAAGTCTATTTATTTGGACGTGTGGTTACGAGTGAACGTAAAAAAGTAAGACTTCTCTGAAGTAGAAAAGTGAACGTAACTGAGCGTGAGCTACTTCGGGAAGTCTTTTTTCATTTTTTATGAAAAAATTCTCTCATTTTCATAAAAAAACATTGAATTATGTAAAGTTATAGTATAGACTACTGTATATACAGTAGAGAAGGGGATATATTCAATGAAAAAGAATAGATTTTTAACGTTAACAGCTTTACTAACAGCAATTGCGATTGTTGTTCCAATCATAATGCCATTTAAAATTGTCATTCCACCGGCATCTTATACTTTAGGAAGTCACGTAGCTATTTTTATTGCGATGTTTCTTTCACCATGGATGACTGTATTTGTTGTATTGGGTTCTACTATTGGTTTCTTTCTAGCAGGATTCCCATTTATTATTGTGTTACGAGCATTTTCTCATATTTTATTTGGAACTTTAGGTGCTCTTTATTTGAAAAAGTTCCCGAATATATTAGAAAATAAAAAATCTTCATGGATTTTCAATATTGTTTTAGCAATTATTCATGCCATTGGTGAAGTTTTTGTATGCTTTGTCTTTTATAGTGTGACAGGTCAAGATCTTCAAAAATTATTGTATGTCTTATTTGTCTTAGTGGGGGTTGGTACGATTATTCATAGTATGGTAGACTATGTAATAGCGATTGGTATTTATCGTTCATTAAAGAAAATCCATAAGAGAGAGGCGTAAAAGTGACCATAAAACGTAGAAAAGAATTATTAACATTATTAAAAGAATCTTCATCAGCGATTAATGGACAACAATTGGCGGATCATTTTCATGTAACTAGACAAATTATTGTACAGGATATTGCTATTTTAAGAGCTGATGGGGAGGAGATTATTTCTACGAATAGGGGTTATATTCATTCTGGTTCAAAGGAATCCAAACAGATGCAACGTTTGTTTAAAGTAAAGCATAGTGTGAATGATATTGAAGAAGAGTTAGCGGCTATTATTGATAATGGAGGTAGAGTGAAAACTGTTTTAGTGGATCATCCGGTTTATGGAGAGATTCAAACTCTATTGAAAATGACTTGTAGAAGAGATATTTATGATTTCATGAAACAAGTGGAGGAAACAGAATTCCGTCCTTTGTCTGAGATTACTGATGGGGTTCATTATCATTTAGTGGAAGCTGATACGAAGCAAGATTTAGATGAAGTTGAAAGAGCTTTGAGAAAGTTAGGGTTCTTAATTGATGACTCTTTATAAAATACGTTTAGACTTTCTAGTATAGTAGTAAACGACGCCAGCAAACCTTCGGTTTCATTGCTACTACTATAGAAAGTCTTACGTGTATTTTTCTCCATGTAAATTCTAAAAACAAGACTTACTTTAGCGGTAAGTCTTGTTTTTTGTTTATCCATTATTCGTTTAATTTTGTTGAATCAGTTTATAAGCTGGGGAGTTTTCTAATTCTTGTTTTCGGTATTCCAGTAAGAAGTCGAGTACTTCTTGTGCAATGGAAGAAATAGGGGAAGTTTGTTCTAATCCTTTAGCAATCCAGGAAATATAGCTATTAAAATCTTCATCCTCTTCAATTTCTAATAACGTTTGAAAATTCTCTGGATGGAATAATCCTAATTGTTGTCTACGAGTATGAATGCTCATCCAATGACGATGGTCGAATGATATCAATTCAATATGAGGTTTCATTGAATCGATTAACTCTTCAAAAGAAGAAGCAATCGTTAACCATTGATCCATCTCTATATCTATGAGGCGAATGCTAGGTTCTTTTCCTTTTTCGAGATAATCAAAACAATAGTAAACAGATTCATCTTTAAAAAAGGGAATAAAATAATCGGGTAGTCCTGTTTCTTCAGGAGAAAAACAGTCATCCAATAAACTCATCCAATTTCCCTGTTCTAATCCTGCAATACCATTTAAGAGAGTATAATCTAATCCAAAACGAGTAGGTTCGATTGTGTCAATTTTTGAATGAAGAAAATAACCCGCTCCTTCCTGTTGAATCCATTGTAAATAACTTTCAGGTAAGTCTCCAATAGTCCATTGATGATGGATAGGTGTAGTAGGATCTAATAGTACTTTTGTAAAAGATTGTTGAATGAGTGACATGTTTTCCTCCAAAATTAGGTCTAAAGTATGAGGTAAGTTGTTGTAAATATGGTAGAATAAGCTCAATTAATCGATAATAGTTTGCAAAACTAATTCGATTTGTTACAATTAACTGTATAAAATATAAAGGAGTGTGTCAATATGACATTATGGATTATTTTAGGAATTATTGCAGTAGTCATTATTTGGGCTGTATCTGCATATAATGGCTTAGTAAAATTAAAAAACTGGGTAAGCGAAGCTGCTGCTCAAATTGATGTTCAATTAGGGAGAAGAAATGATTTAATTCCGAACCTTGTAGAGACTGTTAAAGGGTATGCTAAACATGAACAAGAAACACTTTCTCAAGTTATTGCAATGAGAAATCAATTAACAAATATGGGAAGTGATGCGTCTGTTCAAGAGAAAATGGATGTTTCAAATCAATTAAGTGGAACATTAAAAACAATTTTTGCTCTTTCAGAAAGCTATCCTGATTTAAAAGCAAATACTAACTTCATTAAATTACAAGAAGAATTAACAAATACAGAAAATAAAATTGCTTATTCACGTCAATTATATAATTCAAGCGTGGCACAATATAATATTAAAATTCAAATGATTCCAAATAATATTATTGCAAATATTGGTGGATTTACAAAAGAAGCAATGTTAGAAATTCCAACAGAAGCACGTGAAGTGCCAAAAGTTCAATTTTAAAATTGAGCGTAGGTGAAAAAGATGATGTATGAACAAATTGCTGCCAATAAAAGAAAAACTTGGGTGGTAGTAGGATTCTATCTCATATTATTTTTATTGGTAGGTATTGCTCTAGGTTACACCTTAATCGATAATGCTGTTGCAGGAATGGTTATTGCACTAGTTGCAGGTGGGCTATATACCATGATGATGATGAGTCAATCAACAGATGTTGTGATGCGATTAAATCATGCTAGTGAAGTGACTGAATACGAACAAGCACCTCAATTGTGGCATATTGTAGAAGATATGGCGATGGTTGCAAAAGTTCCAAGACCAAGAATATTTGTGATTGATGATGACTCTCCGAATGCCTTTGCAACAGGAAGTTCTCCTGAAAAAGCGGCTGTTGCTGTAACAACAGGGTTATTACAACGTTTGAATCGTGAGGAATTAGAAGGAGTTTTAGCTCATGAATTTGCTCATATTCGAAATTATGATGTAAGATTACAAACTATTGCAATTGCGCTTGGAGCAGTGATTGCTATTTTAGTCCAATTTGGAAGTCGAATGATGTTTTGGGGACGAACTTCTAGACGTTCAAAAGATGACGAAAATGGACTTGCAGTAATTATGATGGTGATTTCCATTTTAGCAATGATATTAGGACCATTAATGTCAACTATTTTACAATTAGCGATTTCAAGAAATCGTGAATATTTAGCAGATGCAACTGCAGTAGAATTTACTCGAAATCCTCAAGGATTGATTTCAGCACTTGAAAAAATCTCTCAAGCTCCAGCAATGGAAGAAGCGGATCCTCAAAGTGCAGCATTATATATTGCCAATCCTTTTAAAAAAGGAAATGAAGAAAAAGATTCTTGGTTTGCTACTCATCCAGCAACAAGTAATCGTATTAAACGTCTAAGAGAAATGTAAGAATAAAGACAGTTGAAGTTTTATAGGGAAGGCTTCGATTGTCTTTATTTCAATTTTGTTACAAAGAAAAAGCTTTCACATATAATTTGTAATGAAATAAATATACATAAATAGGGATAATTCCCCTATAATAGTAATGAGGAATAAGATTAAGGGAGGAGTTTTGTGATGCAATCAATTTATGTACATTTAGATTCGATTTCTAATCATGTATTAAGTAGTTCGGTTCATTTTCAACCAACTGTATTGTCACAAAATGAAGTTCCTAAAAATATATTATTATTAAAGGGACGTTCTCCATTAGCTATTTATGATGATTATACAGGATTTTATTATATTAAAGATGAAAAAAAAATCATTGTATTTTTAGAAGAAGTTCAAAATAGTGTTACCGAATATAATTGGATTGATTTTGAATCCTTAGAATTTTTACATCAATTAACACCTCAAGAAATTGCTGATTTATTATATATTTCGCATGCAAATACACATTTACATTCTCCGTTTTTTTATAAATTACAAAACAATTTTATCTTTTTAAATGTAGGGCAAGAATTTACAAAAGTTTATTATCGTAAGATGGATGATTTTTATCGACAATTAACTTTTCAATTGATGAATAAGATGAGTAAGGAAATGACTCGCTTAAGTAGACGTTTATTTTTCAATCAAGAAAAAAATGCAAAAGAATTGCCAGTAGAATTGATGAAAGAATTAGTGACTTATTTTAAAGTCGGTATGGTTTTTTCAACAGAAAGAATTACAAAGGATATGAAAGCCTACACGATTCCATTATATATTGCAGAAGATCGATATCATGTAATGGAAAATGTGTATATTAAGGAAAATTTATTTGGTCAACTCATGTATCATGAAGAAAACGGTTGGTCATTAGAGATTTATAAACGAAAAACAGGAATTTTATAGAACGTTCTTGAAAGAAGTTGCTTACTTTCTTTAAGAACGTTTTTTTGATAAAATATTAATAGTAAATTAGAAAAGAGGTTAGGTTATGTATTATGTAAAAAATCAAAGAAATGGTAAAGAAATTTATGATGCAACAAAGAATTTGGCAATCGAATATTTCTTATTAAATGAGAAAAAATTAGATGAGCCGATTTTGTTATTTTATGTAAATGAAAATGCGATTATTATTGGGAAAAATCAAAATACTTATGAAGAAGTCAATCAAGATGGAGTTGATTCGTTAAAAGTCCAAGTTGTTAGACGTTTTTCTGGTGGGGGAGCCGTTTATCATGATATGGGAAATATTTGTTTCTGTTTTATTACAGAAGATGATGGAGATAGTTTCCGTGATTTTGGGAAATTTACTCAACCGGTTATTCGTGCGCTACATAAAATGGGAGCAACTGGCGCTGAACTTCAAGGAAGAAATGATTTACTCATCGATGGCAAGAAATTCTCCGGAAATGCGATGTATTCAAATAATGGTCGTTTAACGGCTCATGGAACATTGATGCTGGATGTGGATGTAACGATTTTACCACAATTATTACGTCCAAAAGCTGATAAAATTGCATCAAAAGGAATTAAATCTGTTCGTTCACGTGTCACAAATATTAAACCTTATTTGGCAGAAGAATTCCAAGATTTAGATATTTTACAATTTAGAGAAGTGTTATTAAAAAATATTTTCGAAGTGGAAGATACTTCACGCATTAAAGAATATGTTCTAACAGAAGAAGATTGGGAAAAAATTGAAGAGTTGAGAAAGATGTATTTTAATAATCCTGATTGGAACTATGGAAAAAATCCAAAATTTGCGTTAACACAATCGAAACGTACAACAGCAGGACAAATTGAATTCCATTTAAATGTTGAACAAAATCGTATTAAAGAGATTAAAATTAACGGGGATTTCTTTGGTCTTGGAGAAATTAGTGACGTAGAAGAAAAATTAACAGGAATTGAATATCAACGAGATGCAGTTTCTAGAGTATTTGAGACTATTGATGTTCGTAAATATTTTGGAAATGTAGAGGCTGAAGAATTAGTAGAGTTATTATTGAGCTAATACGAATGATAGAAAAGGTGTTATTACTTTACATTCTATGAAAATTCGTTACAATAGTACTATTCTTATAAATAATGAATGAATTTTTAAATGTAATGTAAGTGAGGTGAATATTATGGAAATGGAACGTATTAATGATGATACTATTTTAGTCAGAATTGAAAATGAAGATTTACAAGAACGTGGTACTTCTGTTTCAGAGTTGTTAGCTAATCCTACAGAAATAGAAGAATTTTTCCATAGTATTTTAGTAGAGATGGATGTTATTGATCAATTTGAAGATTCTGAAGGAATGAGTTTTCAAGTGATGCCGAATCCTGAAGGAATTGAATTATATGTTACAAAATATGTTGAAAAAACAGATATAGAAGCAGATAGTGAACGTTTTGTTCGAAATTTAGTGGATACAATTCAACATTCTTTAGGGCATCGAATGGGGAAACCGAAAAAAGAGAAAAAAGAGAAAAAAGTAGAGCTTCCTGACAAAAAAGAACAAACTATGGAGCCGCTTGATTGTACAGTATTTTTTGATACATTTGAGGACTTTGTACAGTTAGCAAAAATGTATCCTTATAATGTCCAGCAATCATCTTTATATCGCTATAGTAATTATTATTTCCTTCATGTCTATCAAGATGTTTTTGGAGGAGAAGATTTTACTGCTGATTTAGCACTTTTAAGAGAATTCGGAGAATTTTCAAGAGTATCTTGGGAAGTGATTCAAGAATATGGTGAAGTGATGATGAAAGAAAAAGCGATTGAAACAGCTAAAAAATATTTTAAATAATTGGAATAGTGGGAGTGAGCAAAACAATTTCTGTCATTTGCTGACTCCACTATTTTTATAGAGGAGTAAAAATCATGAATGAAACGATTAAAACACAATTAAATCACCGCTCTATTCGAGCGTTTCAGGAGCAAGAATTAACAAAAGAAGAAGTGGAATTATTAGTAGATGTCGCAAGACATACTGCAACGAGTAAATTTATGCAAGCTTATTCGATTATTAGTATTACAGATCCAACATTAAAAGCTGCCTTTTCTGCAATTTCAAAACAACCATATGTTGAAAATAATGGGCATTTATTTTTATTTGTAGTAGATTATCATCGTAATGTTCAATTAACAAAGGCGCAAGACAGACCTGCCAAATTACAAGAGACTGCAGATTATTTTATCGCAGGATTAACGGATGCATTGTGTACTGCACCCCAAAAGTTAGACATAAAAAATCTAACTTTTGGGGTGTTTTTCTATGAAATTAAGTTATGAAGATAAAATAGAAATCTATCAATTAA
>QWCF01000682.1_pt1 | contig 11864 bp, 6 predicted proteins | sample 1972521 | NCBI WGS metagenome assembly QWCF01 (sample SAMN09866715, study PRJNA288562) | Human oral metagenome isolate term4_saliva, whole genome shotgun sequencing...
GGCGCACGCGAGCCCGCATCGGCGGAAGCATCCCAAGCGGCCGCTAAAAACTCCTCATTGGTTGCCACAAGGTCTTCGGCACGGGCACGCACCCGCTCAGGTTCCAGAGAAATAATGAGTGATTCTTCGGGGAGCAGAGACACAAGAGTCTGCATTTTATCGACAAGAAGCGGGGTTAGAGATTCCATGCCTTCGACATAGATACCTCCCGCAATTTTCTCAAGCATGCTCGATGCCGCCGGATAGTCCGTTTTGAGTCGGGCAGCACGTCCCATAACTTCCGGGGTAATGAGAAGCTCACGGCATGGGAGTAAAGTAACGTGCGTTGGGTGGTCTGCTTCCTGCCCTAGAGTGCGCTGGTCTGCCGTTGAGAAGTAACGTATTTCGTCAAGTTCGTCGCCGAAGAATTCCAAGCGAACCGGATGCTGTGCGGTAGGTGCAAAGACGTCGATAATACCGCCTCGAACCGCATATTCACCACGCTTTGCTACGAGATCTACACGCGAGTATGCGGCATCTGTTAGACCTTTAATAACGTCTTTGAAAGAGTATTCTTCACCGCGTGCCAGGCTTACCGGTTCCAGGTTCTCAATACCAGCAACGAGGGGCTGAATGACCGCACGCACCGGGGCTATAACAACCTGTGGAGTCGGCGTTTCAAGATGAGTTATAGAGCGCAGAACATTCAAACGTTTTCCCACGGTATCGCTGCGTGGCGAAAGCCGTTCATGCGGCAGAGTTTCCCATGCGGGAAAGCTCTCGATATGGTGATCAGGCAAATATGAGTGCAGGGCATACGCGGTATCCTCAGCCTGTCGCTCGGTTGGTGTAATAATGAGCGTCAGCGGAGTTTTTCCGGTTCTGGACTGGCGCCGTACTGCAACGGCAAGATCAGCTATAAGGGGTGCCTGTACACCGGCGACGGCGCCAATTAGGGTTTGGACAGGACGTTCCGCAGCGGGAACATCGCAGGCTTCAAGAATATGACGGTAGGAGGGCTGTTCTGCCAGAAGACGGCTCAGTCCAGTTAGTTTCACGGATACTCCTTCTACCGGATGCGGTGGCTATCAAGGCGGCGCCTCCCAATAACGCGTGCGCTCTATATTGCCACGTTGATGCGTTTGGGTACCTGTCTATCTTATACCGTAGGGGTATCTCGCTCAGGCTTTTTGTCTATCTCCTCGACTATAGCCAGTGGGGCGGGCTTTCACGATAAAATCTATTGTTCGTCGGTTCCTATCTGCTCATATTTTTGAGGATGGCATGCGAAATGCATATTTTTAACTGTTCATGAGAGTGTCCTTAAGGTATATCCCCTTGTAAATCCTGGTTTTAAGGCTGGAGCTAGGAAATTTATAGTAAGGCTCGCCTACCTCCCTTCTCCCTTGTAATCACAGGGAACCCGTTTTCTGGGGGTATGTACTATTATTTTTTATTTGATAGGTAAAGTATGTGCCAAGTCTCAGAACGTATATTGAGTGCATATTTATAAATTTAAGAGCTTTAAGCATCCTTCAAGTAGACTCAGTTGCCGAAACCCAATCTCTCCCAACCCTCTCAGAAGTTTTATAGGTATTTTATGAGTAAATTTCTATACACGAGAACAACTATCAACTTTGTATCGAAACAACCATTTACACCTTTCTTTTGATAAGGGTTCATAAAATATTTATTAGGTTTTCTTATAGTATTTGTCCACCCCTCGGACTATCCGTGAGTATTGTGACCTCACCGCGGTCACAACTCTCGTTCGCTGTGCTAGCCTATAGGTATCCACGGAAAGTTCTGTGCCTTCATGGCGCGGTGTAGCCCCATGGAAAATAATAAAAACCAACGGGTACTCCCGTCGGCAATAGCAATTCACTCACTTACAATTACACAAAGGGTGGGTTGTCGTTATTGTTGGCAGAAGTGCCTTCACTTTACCGATAACCAACCACCTTACAACTGAACGAGAAAGATCGTGCTTCGTACGTTTTCTTCACTTCCGAAACAGCGACGGGCAGCAACGGGCTTACTTCTGAGTTTGTCTCTGATAGTCCCCCTTGCGGCATGCTCTCAGTCATCAGATCAGCAGACTGCGAGCCCTGACAGCTCAGCTTCAGCAAGCTCGTCATCTTCTGCTTCAAGCGCATCTAGCGCTTCTTCCGCCCCTTCTTCTGGGACTGCTACTTCCTCTGAATCTGCACAGGCTGAAGTTCCTGCGCAGGACGAAAATTATCCCCAGGCAGAGCAACTCAAAGACGCTAAAACTGTCTCGACTGACGCGGCCGAGGTTAAAGAAGTCAACGGTCTCGTAAACTCCTATGAGCAGACCATGTCTTCTGTTCCAAGCGCGCCTGAAGGTTCAGCAGATACTGCTTCATCAGATTCCGGTCAACCCCGGCAGTTTCTTGATGAGGCAACCATGGACTCCATCAACAAGGTAGCTGTAGACAACGCCGCCGAAGAATACGCGGCATCCGCTGCCGAGTATGCCCAGAACGGTTGGCATTACGAGGGCACCAGCACGGTCGTCGGCAGCCCCAAAGTTGCCGAAGGAACCTACCAGGGCAAGCGTGCACGATTCGTCGAGGTATGTCTGGATTCCTCCCAAGTCAAGACCAAAGACAGCGCGGGTCGGGAACTCCAGAGCGGAGGCAAACGGTCTCTCAATATATATACGCTGGTCGAATCTGACGGCACGTGGAAAATAGCCCAACACGACTTCCCTAACAATCCCGATTGCTAAGCACATGGTACGTCGTACCTACAGGCATCGTAAGGCCGTTTTATCCTTCGGTGTCTGCCCGTGTTTATTCCACTCCTTCAATACGTATTCAGCATTCAACGGAGGTGCAATAAAACCATGAAATTTGCTAGAAAAGCGACTACGGCGGTAGGGCTTGCCCTGACGCTTGGACTTTCCGGGCTAGCCCCGGTAGGTCCCGTAGCCTACGCTGCTGAGGATGCGGTCGTTCACGACGGCTCCTCCAGCGACAAGGCAGCCGCTTCCTGCTATGAAGCTAAACAAGTCAACAAGGATGCAAAATCCGGTAAGTACTGGCTGTACACCCCTTCGATGTCGGCTCCACAGCAGTTCTACTGCGACCAGGAGACTAACGGCGGCGGTTGGGTTCTGATTGGTCGCGGCCGTGACGGTTGGACCGAGAACTACCACGGTCGAGGTGCTGCATCTAAGCTGTACACCAGCCCTGAGGGTGACGACGCGATGACTCCGGTACAGCTGCCCTCTACCACTGTTGATGAGCTGCTGAACGGCCAGAAGCCGCAGGATCTTGAAGATGGCGTGCGCTTCCGCCGCGCCCTGAATACTGACGGCACGGAATGGCAGAACATCACGGCGCATCGTGATCAGACCGAGCGTTGGACCTGGGCTCTGCGAAGCAACAATATCTGGTCCAATATTGACGTCAGCGCGGATAACCCCCAGTACATGCAGAGGGATCGTACCCACTTCGACAAGACTGAGGGTCATATCCAGCAAAATGGTACCTACTCGGTGCTGAACTTTGATGAGCAGCGTGAGCAGGGATGGAAGCTCGGTTTTAGCTACAGCCGTGATGTTCGTGCTAACGGAAATCGCAATGAGAGCGCAAGCAACTCATATCTGTACCGCCCGAGCGGTTCCAACGCTACTCCCTTCGCTTTCACTCAGGTGTACCTGCGCCCGAAGCTGACCCAGCAGAACATGGGTGCACAGGCTATTGGCGATAACGGTACCGCGGCAAGTAACCGCCGCGCACTGCCCAAGAGCGGTTCTATGCCATGGAAGTGGCGCACAAGCGATAAGTCTGGAACCGGTAACGTCAACGAAATGAACACCTACGTTCAGGCTATTACTCAGGTAGGCGACACTGTCTTCACCGGTGGTGACTTTGCATACCTGGAGTCTGCAGCCGGTGCTCATGTGGATCAGTCTTATCTTGCTGGTTTCAACGTCAATACTGGTGAACTGGTACAGACCTTCAAGCCGAAGTTCAATGGTCAAATTAAGTCTCTTGAGGCTCTGCCGAACAACAAGTTGGCCGTTGGTGGCGAATTCACCGAGGTTAACGGCGAAAAGGTGCCCGGTTTTGCGGTGCTTGACCCCGCAACCGGACAGCTTGACCGCGAACTGAACCTGCAGGTTGAAAACAATGTTTCCGGTTCAGCTCTTTCTGTGAAGACTCTGCAAGCTCAGGGAGATTACCTGTACTTGGGCGGTACGTTTACCCATCTCAAGAGCTCAGGAACCCCCAATAAGGTTTACTCCCGTAACGCTGCTCGCGTGAAGATCTCCACCAACCAGGTTGATCGCACGTGGACCCCGCGTTTCAACGGAACAGTAAATGGTATGAGTGCATCGGCAGATAACTCCGAGGTATTTGCCGCTGGTTACTTCACCGAGATGAATGACCAACGCGCATTCCGTGTGGCACGTATCCTCGATTCCGCCAAGAAGGTCGGAACATGGGAGGTCACTCCCTCATACCTTCCGGATCCACAAACCCGCGAGAAAAGGGTGTGGGGCTTCCATTTTGACGTTCAGGATGCTGGCAGCTCCGTATGGCTTGGCGGTACTGAGCACATGATTTCTCAGTACACTAAGAACGAACCAATGACCCGTTTGAGCTCGAGTATTACCCGCAACGGCGGTGATTTCCAGGATCTGCATCTCAACGGTAATAACATCTACGGCGCCTGCCACTGTGGTGACTTCCTGTACCAGGGCAGCGGCACCCACGACTACGCATGGCGTGGTTCTACCGTGACCGACAGCATCCGTTTGGTTGCTGCGTTCGATAAGGACAGCGGTAAAACTCTCCCCGAGTTCGCTCCTACTCTTAAGGGTAAGAGTGGTCACGGCATCTGGGAATCCTTCGTGGACTCCAATGGTGTACTGTGGGTTGGCGGCGATTTGAACCGCTCCCTAGGTGAAAATGGTATACAGCAGGAATCTGTTGGCTTCGTACGCTACGCACCACGCGATGTTACTCCCCCGCCTGCTCCGAGTAACCTGACTGTTACTCAATCCGGTGATAACGATCAGCTGAACTGGAGCGCATCTGGCGAGGCGGGTGCACGTTACCATGTGCTCCGTAACGATCGCGTGATTGCTACTGTGAACGGCACCAGCTACAGGGTAAAGCACACCGACAACGCTCGTTACTTCGTGCGTGCGGCTGATGCAAACGGTAACTACTCTGCTTCTACTTCGGTTGCTGTATCTGGCAAGAAGGCTGAGCAGCCTAAGCAGGAGAACCCCAAGCAGGAGAATCCGCAGCCTCAGCCGGAAAGCCCTAAGCAGGACGATCCTAAGCAAGAGGACCCCAAGCAGGAACAGCCCAAACAAGAGCAGCCTAAGCAGGAGAACCCGAAGCAGGACGATCCTAAACAGGACAACCCCAAGCAAGAGCAGCCCAAGCAGGAAGATCCTAAGCAAGAGCAGCCCAAGCAGGAAGATCCTAAGCAAGAGCAGCCTAAACAGGATGATCCCAAGCAGGATGACAATAAGAATATCGTTAAGCCTCAGCCGGAAAACCCTAAGCAGGACGATCCTAAGCAAGAGGATCCCAAGCAGGAACAGCCCAAGCAGGACAACCCGAAGCAGGAAGATCCTAAACAGGATGAACAGCCTCAGCCGGAAAACCCTGCGACAGACGACCAGGTTCAGCCCGCTGATCCCAACGATGATCTGAAGCCGAACGAGCCTAAGCAGCAGGAGAACCCGAAGCAGGAGCAGCCCAAGCAGGAAGATCCTAAACAGGACAATCCCAAGCAAGAGCAGCCCAAACAAGAGGATCCGAAGCAGGAGCAGAAGCCCCAGGGCGATCAGGTTCTCGTCGATAGCGGTTCTTCATGGGTCTACCGCGTAGGCAGCGACCGCGCCGAAAGCGAATGGAAAACTCGTTCATGGCTCGGTGGCGCATGGTCTCGTGGCAAGGCTCCCCTGGGTGCTGGCTCGGTGAACGTTGAGACCGAGGTGAATACCTTCTTTGGTACTCCGATGAGCATCTACGCCCGTAAGGACGTTACCCTCACGAAGGAACAGGCTCAGCAGTACCTGAAGCTCACCACCTACGCAGATGACGGTACTGTGGTTTATGTCAACGGCAAGGAAGTTGCTCGTAAGAACATGCCGCAGGGTCGTATCTCGGCTAACACCCCCGCAACCCAGCGTCCGGAAAGCCAGAACGCTCAGCTGTTCTCAGTTGACGTTCCTGCTGAGTACCTGCGCGAAGGTCGCAACGCAATCGCCGTTGAGGTTCACGCTAACTCGCACTGGAGCAACAACATCAGCTTCGATATGCAGGTTATTTCCACCGCGCAGCACCAGAACCCCCTTCCTGAAGTACAGAATCAGGAGGATAACGGTCAGCAGCACCGCCCTCAGGTCTGGTACTGGTACTACCCGGAGTACTACGGCAACTATGGTAACGGTGACTACTACGGTCGTCGTAACCAACGCGTAGCCTATAACTACGATCACCGTGGTTTTGGTTACATGGGTGGCTTCGGTTATGCTCACGGATTCTTCGGTCGTGCATTCTACGACTACGGATTCGGTTGGTAATCACCTAGCCCCTGTGTAGGGACTGCATAAACGCTCCTGTAGCTGGATTTAGTATTCGGCTACGGGGGCGTTTTTCAGCGCGATACCGTCTTCAATGTTTGACTAAGAGTCAGTAAAATAAGGCGCGTATGGCAAAGTCCTACTTTTTAGAGCATTTTATTTCTATAATCTTTATGACTTACTTTTTGCTCGGACACTCGGTTTTAGATCGCATGTCTTCCGGCGGGCTTAGGTAACAGCAAACGTCGTCATCACCCGCGGCACCACCTCAAACTTTGATCACCGATTAGGATTCTTCACATGGGTCACATCACTACGCCAAGCACAGCAAAACGCCCCGGCTTTTCGGATACTCTGAGAGCGCTTGAGCAGGCGCAAAAACCAGGTATTGGAGTTCCTGCATACACCCGATGGGTAAACCGCAGGATTGCACGCTATTTCGCTGCTGCCGCTGTCTCCCTCGGTATTACGCCCAACGGCGTTACGGCGGTCAGCGCAGCTGTCTCAGCGGCAGGTGTTATCGTTCTTCTAACCGCTCCCCCAACAATTCTGACAGGCGTTATCGTTGCGCTTCTGTTTGCCCTCGGTTACGGGCTTGATTCGGCGGACGGGCAGGTAGCCCGCGTGACCGGCGCATCCTCACCCGCAGGAGAATGGCTTGACCATGTAGTAGATTCCATGCGAGTACCCACCGTACACCTAGCGACGCTGGTAGGTTTTATCCGTTTTCCCGAGTACTTCTCTGCATCACATACCGCCGATGGTTTTCCCGGTGGCTGGGTTCTTTGGGCACTGCCCATGACATTCACAGTGCTCACCGCCGGACATTTTATGAGTCAGATTCTCGCTGAGCAGCTTCGCAAAAACCGTAAAACTGCGGCACCTTCGACCGGGGGTAACCTCCGTTCCTTCATCAATCTGCATATGGACGCCGGTACGCTCTGCTGGATCTACATTTTTTGGGGTTTTGGCGTGATCTTCGTCTTCGTCTATGCGCTTCTTTTCTTGGCAAACGCGGCGACCGTTTTGCTGTCTATGCGCCGTAAATACGTCACGCTTGCAACCCCCGCATCGTCCCCCTCGCAGGAGGCATAACCGTGAAGTTTGAATCTTCAGCTCCCGCCGTAAGCGCCGTGATCGCAACTAACGGTAAACGTCCCGAAACTCTGCGCACTGCGGTACGCTCTATTCTCGATCAAGATTACGCGGGTTTTATCGAGGTTGTCGTGGTGTATGACCGGGTAGAGCCCGATCTGCTGGAAGACGTGCAGGTTCCGGAAAATCGGAAGCTCATTACGATAGCAAACACACGCACGGGCGGTCTTGCGGGTGGTCGTAACAGCGGGATTCTTGCCGCCACTGGAGAAATTATTGGCTTTTGTGACGACGACGATTATTGGATGCCCACCAAGCTGACCGAACAACTCGCACTGTGGAATGCTCACCCGGAGGCGGTCGCGGTTTCTTCGGGTATCACCGTTCGCTCGGGTGGGCGTGATATTGGGCGGCTGGCGCCTAAGCGTGCATCCTTCGATGACTTTCTGCTCTCACGCATTACGGAAATTCATCCTTCCGCTATGCTCTATGCGAGGCAAGACCTTGTGACCGACCATCTCGGTTTAGTCGATGAGGAGCTGCCAGCTTCCTACGGCGAAGACTACGATTTACTCTTACGAGCAACCCGCTACGGCGACGTTTTTTCAGTGCAGAAACCGCTTATTCTGGTGCTGTGGGATCGTCCCTCATTTTTTGCCGGTAAGTGGCAGGCTATGGCGGACGGGCTTACCTATATATTGCAAAAATTCCCCGAATTTGAGCGTAGCCCGCGTGGACTGGCACGTATTGCCGGGCAGATAGCTTTTGTGCATGCGGCGCTCGGTCACCGTGATCTTGCTCGTTCCTACGCCCGTTCGGCTCTTAAACGCGATAAAAAGCAATTACGTGCCTGGGCGGCATACGTGGTGGCGCTGGGGATTGTGAAGCCTCAGCTGCTTCTTGATCTCGTTCAGAAGACAGGAAGAGGTCTGTAATGTCTACTGCTCTAGCTCTTCCAACCCTCGGTGCTTCAAGGAAGCTCGCGTCTACGCCCGCGGCGGGCGGTGCATCCACGCAGGAACCCCGTAAACGTCTTCCTGCGTGGCCTCTTCTCACCCTGTTCTACGGGTTCCCGGCATTCTGGGCGTTGGGGCTGCTTCAGATCGTGCCGCTAGTGCTTTCGGTAACGATGGTCATTTACTTGACTATCCGCGGCGGCGTGCGAGTGCCCCGCTCGCTCTGGATATGGGCTGCGTTCATCTTCTGGGTAATTGTCTGTACCGTCTCGTTAGAAGATGTGACAGACTATATCGCCTGGACGCTGCGCTTCGTCAATATTCTCAACGCGGGCGTGTATGCGCTCTACTATTTCAACGCTAAAGAAAGCATCTCGATCAATCAGCTCTTGGGCAGTTTAACTGCTTTGTGGGTTACGGTTGTCGTACTCGGATGGGGCGGCGTGCTCTTCCCGGAAGTGCGCGTTCAAACACCAATGAGCTACGTTGTGCCACAGAGTTTCATGTCGAACTCTTTGGTGAAAGACTATATGCTCCCACCCTTCGCGGAGGTTCAAAACCCCTGGGGAGCGCCCGAACCCTACGTGCGCCCCGCCGCGCCTTTCCCCTACGCCAATAGCTGGGGTCTTGCCTTTACCGTGCTTACGCCCGTGATGTTCGCATTCTTTGCTCGCACACGCTCGTGGCTTCTGCGCATCTTTTTGGCGATCGTCCTCGGAGCATCGGTCGTGCCGCTCGTTGCGACCAGTAACCGCGGTATGTTCATTGGTCTGGGTTTTGCGACTGCATACGTCATTATTCGCCTGATTATTGGTCGCTATTGGGGCCTGGTAACGGCGGCCGGGGTGATGGTTGTCGGGGTGGTGACCGCGTTAATTGCCTCCGGCACGGTGGCAGCTATTTTGGGTCGTCAGCAATATTCGGACTCGACCGGCGGTCGCGCGGCGCTGTACCGCTCAACCTGGGCAGCGTCCTTAGAATCTCCCATTGTGGGGTATGGAACTCCCCGTATGGAATTGAGCGTGGGTGTTTCGATGGGTACTCAGGGGTATCTATGGACTCTAATGTTCTGTTTCGGATTTGTGGGTCTTGCTATATATGCCCTCTTTATTCTCAGTATTTTGGGTGAAGGGTTGAAGGTGCGCACCCCCGCCGGATTCTGGTTGCATTCTATTCCGGTCTGCAGCTGTGTTGTCATTATTTTCTATAGCTTCGATGTGGCACAGCTCAGCGTTCTTCTGCTCAGCGCTATGGCCTGCATTCGTGCACGATATTACAGAGAGGAGCTTTAATGGCACGTCATGCTTCTTTAGCGCGCAGCGGCTCGCTGGCTTCTCTCTGTGTGATGTACGGTGCCGGTATTGCGTTCGTTACAACCCTCGTGGTCTCAAACGGAATCGGCGCAGCCGGTGCCGGTGAATTCTTCCGTCTAATGGCACTCTTTGCGATCGGAACCTCGCTCTCAGTCTTCGGCGCGGATACCGGGCTTGTACGTACGATGTCCGCACAGCGTGCCCTAGGACGATACTCTGCGCTCCCCCAGCTTATCCGCTTCGCTCTTTTCCCCTCGGTACTTCTTGCCGTTGTCGTAGCCCTCGCAGCGCTGGTGTACAGTTTGATCATGCCGGGAAGCGACGAATACGCCACCGCTCTACGGGTGAGCGCTCCGTTCCTGATAATTGCCGCCGCCATGACGGTGGGGTTCGGAGCATTACGCGGTCTAAACCAGGTAGTGACATTCACCCTCTTGCAGAACGTAGTGCTCCCGACTCTCCGTCTAGCGGGTGTAGCTCTTGCGGTGATTCTTGCGGGTTCTCTGATGGGCTTAGTGTGGGCATGGACTATTCCGGTGATTATCACCACGGCCGTCACCGCATACCTGCTCAACCGCCCTCTTCCCGAAGAAATGAGCCAGGATACGCCACCCACCACGAACGAGCATCAGGACGCCCCAGAAGAAACGCTGCGTTCCTTTTGGATGTTCTCATCTGCCCGCGGTGTTGCCGCCATTGTCGAGACCGCACTCGAATGGATTGATGTGCTGGTTATCGCAGCATTCCTCGGACCGGCCGCGGGCGGTGTATACGGCGCGGTAAACCGGTGTGTGCGTGTTGGCACTATGGTCGAACACACCGGGCGCATCGTGACTGGACCATCGATCAGCGCGGCTCTGGCAACCCAAAACTTGGTTCGTGCCCGTGAAATCTTCCTTGCGACCACCCGCGTGCTCACCGCCCTAGCCTGGCCTTTCTACCTTTCACTTGCTTTCTTCGGCCCGGTTTTGCTGCGTTTCTTTGGTAAAGGTTTCGAGTCTGGCGCCGGTATTCTCTGGGTTATCTGCCCGGCGGCGATGCTCGCGATGAGTGCGGGTGGCGTGCAATCGGTTCTGCTTATGAGCGGTAAAAGCCGTTGGCAGCTTCTCAATAAGCTCTCCGCTCTGGTTCTGGCGATTATCTTGAACCTTACCTTGGTTCCGTTATGGGGGCTCTATGGTGCCGTCACCGCTTGGGCGGCGGCGCTGCTGATTGATACATTCTTGGCAAGCTACCAGGTCTTCAAGCTGGTGGGTATTCGCGCTACCGTCAAGGAAATGGCTCCGGCGCTCATCCTTGGCGGTGCGGTACCGACCGTATGCGCCCTTATTCCGCTTGCGATTCTGGGGCAAAGCCTAGTAGCTCTGGTGCTGTACCTGGTTCTTCTGGTTCCAAGCTACGGCTACCTGCTGAAGCGCTTCCGCAAGCCGTTGGGCGTTGAACGTTTCCTCTCGGCACGCAAAAAGCCCGCAACCGCAGAAGAAGTTGTTGCAGCCCAGACCCCGGAAAACGCGCCTACTACGGTGATGGCGATCGTTCGCTCCCCCAGCAAGTTTTCGGCGGTGCGTGCCGCTATTGCTCAGGGGCGGCGTGAGGCGTTCCCACAGTATACCGATTCCGGTGCCGATGCACAGCGCTTGAATGATGCGCTTGCCCACGGAGCAACGATGGTTCAGCTCGTCGGGGTTTCCCCGCAGCATCCTCAGCGCTCCTCCAGCATTGCTTCTGCTGTTACTGCGGCGCTTTCTAAAACATCCCCGGCGCAGTCTTCGGATGCGCCCTCTCAGCAACATCCCGCAGCTGAGACACATCTGTCAGCTACGCCTCCCGCCGAGGGAACGGCGGTTCACCACGAACAACTTCACGAGAAGGGACAAACTCCGCGCATGGGGAGAGAACAAGAGTCTGCGCCGCAGGCTAACGCATCGTCGCAGGATCACAGCA
>QWCF01000902.1_pt1 | contig 11858 bp, 5 predicted proteins | sample 1972521 | NCBI WGS metagenome assembly QWCF01 (sample SAMN09866715, study PRJNA288562) | Human oral metagenome isolate term4_saliva, whole genome shotgun sequencing...
GCCGTCTCCTCAGCATTAGACTGTGGCTTAGCCCACTCTTCATATTCATTGCTACCACAAGAAGCAAGGAGCAGTGCAGTACTTGCTAAGACTAATATCTTCTTCATATCAATTCTTGTTATTAAGAAGAAGGTGTGCCCTAAGGTAATGCCCAAAGGCACACACCCTCTAAAAGGTATCTTTTATTTGTTATTGTTTTACGAAAGAATACTGACCAGTGATGTCGTTGAAGTAAACTGTGTACGTTCCCTTCAAGTTACGAACATTCTTGCCACCCTTAGTTGCAACACCGTATGGGAAGTTTTCAGCACCCCAATTTACGTCCCATGTGCCATTGGCAGCAAACTTGCAGCCTTCGCCATCAGCACCTGTTGACTTCTCTGTGAATGTCACTGTAGCCTTCCAATCGTGGTTCTCAACAACAGATGTCTCTGCTGTCATTGGTGTACCACCAGCAACAGTCCAGCCATCGTGCTTGCCTGGCAATGCCATTGAAGTATAGACAGTAGGTGCTGCACCAGTGTAAGGTACAATCTTTAACTTAGGATTCTTTGTATCGAATGTAATCGTATAGTAGCCTGCTGTTGGCACTTTAATATCTGATGAGCCGCCATCGTTATATTTGAAATCACCAAAGCTTGCGCCCTGACCAACCTGACCATCATCCCAACTTGCAGGGTTCTTCTTCAACTTGAAGCCTGCTGTTGACAGGTAACCAGTCCAAGAGATAACGCCCTTACCCGTTTTCTTGTCATATTCCTGACCTTCCTGTGGAAGCAAAGGTACGACCTGAGTATTGCCCCATGAGCCATCACCGAAGTTACCACCAACGAGGTACCAGGTCTCAACAGGAGCATCAGATAACTCAACATAATAAGGAGCAACGTTCACTTTAACGGCATTTGAATAGATGGTATCGCCATTAACGAGTGAGTAAACACGTGCATAGAGGTCTTGGCTGGCTGGCACATGACCTTCCTCATAACGCTCCATCTTCTCTATTGCGGTCGCAAGTTCGGCTGCGCTAACCGACGTACTACATGTTCCTGTTGGTGTTCCTACTGGTGCGTAGTCGCCACGTTCAGCATCCATATCAACCACCTTGTCGACTGATTTAGTCCACTTATTGGTAGTTGAGAATTGCATACCATACTCGGCAGCTATCGGAGCACCATATTCTGGCTGTGACCAAGTGAAGTTCAACTTATCAGCAACCTTTAGGTCAACTGTCTGTGCAGCGTAGGTAGGAGTATTCAGCTTGAATGTCTTTGGTGTTTGAAGGGTTGGATTATGGTCCAAGTCCTTGTCACAAGCAGAGAACAACGCTACACCTGCACACAATAACAATGATGACTTTATTATTGATTTCATATTAATTATCATTTAATCATTTATGTTCTATTCGATAGTTCAATCTTCTTTCTATCCAATACTTAGCCTCTGGTGTGCGCCATCAGCTAAGTATTGGCATATACCTTAATTATATCCTTGGTTCTGAACAAGATTTTCGTTGGCAGTCAAGTCAGATGAAGGAATAGGGAAGAGATTGAGGTGAGTATCAAAGTTACGGCCGCTCTTGACGCCACCCTTCCAACTCCAGTTATAGTTAACATTACCTCCAAAGTAACCGAAACGTATGAGTGTTGTGCGACGGAGACCCTCGAAGTAGAACTCACGGCTCCATTCGTCACAGATCTGACGCAGAGAATAAGCGGTATGAGTGGTAGCGTGCGCACGACTACGTATTGCATTGATGTATTGTGTACCATCCGTTGTTGTTGTTCCACCATTCATACGAGCATCAGCCTCTGCATATATCAGATAAGCTTCAGCAGCACGCATGAGGAAGAAATCGGTATCTGGGAAACTTGAGTTATGGCCAGCAGAACCGTCCGTCTTAAAGTTAGTGAACTTACAAACGGCAAATCCGTTGGTAAACACTTTCACATCAGTTTCATTATTACCATTATCTACGTTTCTACCATCACCAACCAAGTCTGGTCGCATACGGTTACCAGCCCATCCTGCAGTTGTGTTGTTACCCTTTGTAGTAGCATCCTTTATATGCTCGCTGTTGTCATTTGAGCCAGCCATGAGGTAAAGAGTTGTACCGTATGAGGTAGTTGTCTTACCATCTTGGAGGATTGGGAAGATAGCCTCAACAGATGCTCCACTCTCGCCATTATCGCCCATGAAAAGCTGTTGATAAGCACTCCACTGTCCTTTCTTAGTTGTGTAGAGCTTATAAGGAGAGTCGATAACCTTCTTTGCATATAGCTTAGCATTAGCCCAGTCAGCTGTACCTGTATATACCTCAGCGTTCAGATAAAGACGAGCTAAGAGCATCCATGCAGCAGCCTTATCAACACTACCATAGCCAGCAGTAGCTGATGTCTTTGGTTGTGGTTCGCCTAACTTAGGCTCAACATTGGTCTTTAGTTCATCAACAAGCCACTTGTAAAGATCAGCACGTTCAATACGAGCTGGATTACTAGACGATATTGCTGTCGTAAATGGTACGTTACCGAACTCATCCAAGAGGTAATAATAATTCAAAGCACGGAGGAAACGAGCCTCAGCAGACATCTTTTCGTTATAGTCACCATAGTCAGCAAGATACTGATTACAGTAAGTAATACCTGCGTAAAGACGACTATAAAAGCCCTTCAACATAGGATGTGAGGCATCGTAAGTATTGAAGTTAAAGTTAAGAATACCTTCATCACCACCCCAAGCACAGATGGCTTCGTCGGTTGTAAGCTCTTGTGTATTGAACAACTGACGGATATAACCACTCGTACCACCATCTATACCATCGACATCACTATCACCATTAGCTCCTCCATTACCTGCCATTGCGATGGTGGCATAGCACTTGTTTAAGGCGCTTTCAGCCTTTGTATTAACCTTTGTCTTTAGGTTTGGATCAATTGGATTAACATCCAAATCACTTGTACAAGAGGTTAGTCCTACAGACAGCATAAAGGCTGCTGCAGAGAATATATATTTAATGTTATTCATTGTAACTACTCTTTAATATGGATTAGAAATTCAAGTTCAGACCCAAGATGAATGATATTGGACGTGGATAGAGGTTATTGTCAATACCATTGAATACCTCTGGATCAAGTCCCTTATACTTAGTAAGACAGAACACATTGTTCACTGTACCATAAACTCGACCAGAGATACCATTCCATGTACCCTGCTTTAGGAGGTTACTAAAGCTATAACCAAGTGTAACATTATCCATCTTTAAGAATGAAGCATTCCGTACCCAGTAATCAGTCTGTATAGACTTTGTCTCTGTTGTCTGCCAGTTGTCAGCCAAGACGTCCGTTGGACGGTTAACAAGAAACTTACTCTTTGAGAACAACTCTGAGTTTGACATATTGGCAACACTTGCGAAAGCATCATTGTAAACATAGTTACCAAGACTTGCACGGAGAGCAAAACCAAGGTCCCAGTTACGATACTCAAAGCGAGAAGCAAAGCCCATGGTTACTGGAGCAGCAGGTGTCTTGTAATAATACTTATCTGCATCTGTAATCTTACCATCACCGTTGCGGTCAACAACCACACCTTCTATTGGCTTACCACTCTTATCATATACCTGCTGGAAGACGTGGAATGAGTTGACAGCATTGCCTACATGCTGTGCCTGAATGTTACCACCTGTACCAGCAGAGATACCACCTGTTGGAACAAAGTAGTCTGCATCATTACCACCATTTAGGTTAGTAATCTTATTATAGTTATAGGTGAAGTTGTAATCCATTGTCCAGTTAAAATCCTTAGCGTTCACTGCCAACCAATGGATACTTGCTTCAACACCCGTGTTATACATCGAACCGATGTTACTCATTACCTGGTTACGGAAGTTTGAACCAGCTGACACTGTTGCACTATTAAGCAGGTCGCTTGTCTTACGATAGTACCAATCAACGCTACCTGTAAGGCGCTGCTTAAGAATACCCCAATCCAATCCTACATTATAAGAGGTGGTTGTCTCCCACTTCAGACTTGGGTCGTATGCCTTTGGACGTGCTAACGTACCATCGCCATAGACAGGATAGTAAGATTCGATACCTGTATTCATCTCATAAACAGCGAAGTAGTTGTAATCACCAATACCTTCTTGCTGACCAGTCATACCCCAGCTAAGACGTAACTTGAGGTCAGACAACCAATCAATCTGCTTCAATAGGTTCTCTTCGTTCATACGCCAAGCGAAAGCAAATGATGGGAACAATGCCCAATGCTCCTTGAAACGTGATGAGCCATCCTCACGTACGGTTGCTGTTACCATGTAACGACCATCCATCAAAGACCAGTTTGCACGACCGAAGAAGGATACAAGGTAGTTCTCTGTCGCATAGTCATACTTGGTGCGGTTGCGTTCAGTACCTGCAAGTGTCGCATCATTGTTTGTCTTTGGGTAGTAGCTCCAATAAGAGTTATGCGTGTTATGCCAGAAATGAGCCCATTCATAACCTGCCATAATATCGAAGTGGTTCTTCGCTTTATCATTGAAGTCATGATAGTATTGAGCGTATGCAGAAAGTTGCATATTGCGCTTCAACTGTGTTTCCCATCCGTATGAACCATAATAGGTTGCCTGTGGAGAAGCTGGGTCTACATCTGTATCTTGACGACCCTTAGCGATATCTATACCAGCAGTAACATGTAAACGGAGGTCTTCAAAGCCATGTACTTTATAGTCAACATCGGCACTTCCCAAGAAATCACGGCTGATAGCACGATCGTTCTTGAGGTTAAGAATAGACACAGGGTTCTTTGTTGCCAATGAATAATAGGTTTGTGGCCATGTAGGGTCATTGAGTGCTGTACCAATATCTAACCATTGGTAATAACCTCCGAAATTATCAAAGCCATTAGCACGAACAGGCTGTGTTGGGTCAAACTGGCGTGCAGCCTTAATTGCCTCACCATCAGCATAGCGGTTCTTAGTCCACATTCCCTTTGCATTCAACGTCACCTTCAAGTGGTCGTTCAAAAGTGAAGGGTTCAAAGTCAAGGCTCCTGTAAAACGTTCAAAGTTAGAAGTTTTGATGATACCCTGCTGGTTTGTGTATCCAGCACTTACACGATAAGGCAACCAATTAGCTGCCTGTCCAGAGATAGCTACGTTATGGTCATGTCCAATGGCTGTACGGAAGATTTCATTCTGCCAGTTAGTATTAGCCTTACCAAGACGTGCATAAGCTGTTGGAACTTGATTACCATTAGCATCGAGGGTGTAGAGATCAGTACCAAACTTATTTGCTATGAGACTACGATACTCGTCAGCAGACAACACATCAAGATTCTTTGAATTTCTACTAACAGTAAAGCTACCATTATAAGACACCTGCAAACCACGACGTCCCTTCTTGGTTGTAATGATGATAACACCATTTGAACCACGAGAACCATAGATTGCTGTTGCTGAAGCATCCTTCAAAACGTTGAAAGACTCAATATCCTGTGGGTTTACGAGTGACAGAGGATTGCTTACACCCTTAATACCTGTCTGGTCCATAGCCACACCATCAATCACAATCAATGGATTGTTAGATGCGTTAAGAGACGAACCTCCACGAATGCGGATATTAGAACCGCCACCAGGAGTACCACCATCGCTTGTCACACTCACACCGGCAACTTTACCAGCGAGCATATCCTGCGCATTAACGACAAGACCCTTATTCTTGCTGTCTGGCTTTAACGCTGTTACAGAACCCGTAAGGTCACTCTTCTTAACAGCACCATAACCAATAACAACAACCTCGTTCATCTGCTGTGCTTGGTCTTCCTGAAGTGTAATTACCATACCATTGGCAGCAGCCACCTGCTGCTTCTGGAACCCAATGTAGGAGATTGTCAAAGTTGCACCCGGCTGTACATTGACAGAGAAATTACCATCAAGGTCAGTCACTGTACCATTACTTGTCCCATTGATAAGGACAGAAGCACCAATGATTGGCTCACCAGTAGCATCCTTCACCTGTCCCTTTATCGTAGACTGCGCAAAGGCACTAACTGAAAGGAATAGACTCAATAATAGTGTCACCATCCTAACAGGAAATTTGCATTTTACCTGCTTCATCTTTGTTATTGTTAAAGTAATTTATAAATTGATTAAAGTAATATATTCGTTTAGCTCTATCAAAGTTAGGTTAATAGCCGTTTTATGGGCTTACTCTGCTGCAAAGTTAGTTGAGATTAAGCTACTTTATACTATTTTTGCGTTGAATTTGCAAAATAGTAAGCGCAAACGATTGCACAAACAAATATAAAATAAATAAATTGATATAGGTCAACAGATTTGTAAAAAATGTGTATATTTGCGTTATAAAACAATGTGATAGACTAAAAACAAGGCTAAATCGCATGAGTGACTCAACCAACATAACAATGAAAGATATAGCACGCGACCTCGGAGTCTCCGTTGCTACAGTCTCTCGTGCGCTCAAAGACAGCCCTCGAATATCTGCTGAAAAGAGAGAGGAAATAAAGAAGTATGCACAAGAACATAACTTCTATCCTAACATCCTTGCAGAGAGTCTGCGCAAGAGTAAGGTACAGCCGATGAAAATTATCGGTGTTATCGTCCCTCAACTCGCCCATTTCTATTTCTCATCTATCCTCTCTGGCATAGAAGAAGAGGCTTCTTCACATGGCTATCGACTTATGGTTGCACAGAGCAAAGAGAACTATGAGAACGAAGTTAAGATTTGTCGGGCTTTCTCAGAGAGTAAGGTATGCGGCATCATCGTTTCACAAGCGAAGAATACTACTAAGTATGACCATTTCCAAACACTCTTAGAGAAAGGTGTACCACTGGTTTTCTACGATCGTATCAGTACGGGCGTCAATGCCAGCCGAGTGGTTGTTGATGATTATATGGGTGCCTTCACGGCTGTCACACACCTTATTAATACAGGCTGTAAGCGTATTGCTTATTACGGCACTTCGTTGACAATGGAAATCGCAAAGAACCGCTATAACGGATACCGCGATGCCCTACTGAAGAATGGGATGCATCCTGATGAGCAACTGATAAGGAACTGCGACAATAGAGCAGATGCCGAGCTTATTACTCCAGACGTTATGCAACTTCCTCAACCACCAGATGCGTTCTTTGCAGTCAACGACGACACAGCTATCGGTATTCTCTATTCCTGTAAACGATTAGGGTTTCGTGTGCCTGAAGACGTCTCTATCTGTGGTTTTACTAATGGTCAACGTGCCATTGCCTGCGATCCTATGCTCACAACTGTCGAACAACGGGGAGTACGCGTGGGTGAAGAGGCTGCAAGTATTCTCATCGATCAAGTGGAGGGAAGACTTCCTAAGAATCGTGTGGAGAGACGAGTGGTGAGGACAAGGCTCATCCTTAGAGGGACAACAAGGTGAGGGAATCTCTCCCAACCCCTCCGAAGGAGGGGAGTGCAGAGGACTTTATTGGGCATATTAGCCCTATAGGCCTTATAAGCCTAATAGTCCTCTCTTCAAAAGAAAACAAACAACACAAGCTTCGTACACCCTCTTCAGAGGGAGTCAAAGAGGCACAAAAACTAACATAACAATGAAACAAAAACCTAACTTAAGCTTCTGGCAACTTTGGAATCTCAGCTTTGGATTCTTTGGAGTGCAAATTGCCTACGCACTACAGAGCGCCAACATCTCTCGTATCTTTGCAACTTTAGGTGCTGACCCTCATAATCTTAGCTACTTCTGGATACTCCCGCCTCTAATGGGTATCGTCGTGCAACCGATTGTTGGAACACTCTCTGACATGACGTGGACACGCTTCGGACGCCGCATTCCTTTCCTCTTCGTAGGTGCAGCCGTTGCTGTTCTTGTGATGTGCCTTTTGCCGAATGCAGGTTCTTTAGGTATGGCTGTCTCTACGGCTATGATATTTGGTCTCGTCTCATTGATGTTCCTTGACACAAGTATCAACATGGCTATGCAGCCATTTAAGATGTTAGTAGGCGACATGGTCAACGAGAAACAAAAAACGCTCGCCTACTCTATTCAGAGCTTCCTCTGCAACGCTGGCTCTATAGCAGGCTATGTTTTCCCATTCTTCTTCACTATCTTAGGTATCTCCAACCAGGCTCCATCGGGTGTAGTACCTGACTCTGTGGTCTATTCTTTCTATATCGGTGCAGCCATCCTCATCCTCTGTGTTATCTATACCACAGCCAAGGTAAAGGAGATGCCACCAAAGGTTTATGCCGAATACCATACCGTTGAGAAGAAAGAAGAGACTTCTAAGTCTAATGTCTTCACCTTATTAAAGTTTGCACCATCAACCTTCTGGAAGGTAGGTTTGGTACAGTTCTTCAGCTGGTTTGCCTTTATGTATATGTGGACATACACCAATGGAACCGTAGCAGCCAACTGTTGGGGTGTTGATATGCTTGCACATGATGCGACGATGACAAAGGGTTATCAGGAAGCAGGCAACTGGGTAGGTATTCTCTTTGCCATTCAGGCTATAGGATCAGTAGTCTGGGCAATGGTTCTTCCACAGTTCAAGAACACCAAACTCGCATACTCCTTCTCGCTTATCTTAGGTGCTGCAGGTTTTGTTCTCGCATCCTTCGTACACGACCAATACGTTCTCTTCATTCCATTCCTCCTCATCGGATGTGCATGGGCAGCTATCTTGGCAATGCCATTCACCTTCGTCACCAACGCACTTGAGGGTTATGGGCACATGGGAGCTTATCTCGGACTGTTCAACGGAACTATCTGTATACCACAGATTATCGCTGCTGCTATTGGCGGAGTGATACTTCAGATGGTTGGTTCCGTACAAAGTAATATGATGATTGTAGCAGGTGTTTCCCTCTTCCTCGGTGCACTCTCCGTTGGAATTATCAAGGTGAAGCGGCCTGCATAACAAGGGTAACAATAACTTTTTTATAATCTCTCTGAATTTAAGGGTGTGCTGAAAAGTGTTTCAGCACACCTTTCCTTTTGCTTGCCATCGGTTTTCTTTCAGCTTATCATCCCTAAACTGAAATCTAAAGTAGCGTCTAAGCGCTGCCTACATTTAGTTTTCTATCATCTTACCGACACTAAACAGAAACTTAGGATAGCGTGTAAGACACGCTTACAGTTAGTTTTCTATCGCCTTATCAATCAACGAGAAAAACATTACCTTTGGTTTTCTTCATCCCAATCCACCTCTTTTCTTCGAATTATTTTCATGAAAAAAAATATTTTTCTTCATGAAAAAAAAAATTTCTTTTCACGTAAATAAATATTTCTCTTCATGAAAAGAAATCATAAAAGACAATGGGTTCGGTAGGAAATAGACGTTATGAATGTTGTAAATCACCATGTATAACCATCGAATAAACATCTTCCTATACGTTCGCCAACCATCGTTTACAAGTATTATAGTCCTTATCACAAAGTTTATTCCTCGTTATTCAACCAAGATGCCACAATCCAACTCGAGTTGTGTTTGGGCTAAACAACAACGATAAAGACTACCGACACGCAAGGAAAAGATTGTTAGAAGACCGTGAAAACCAAGCTTTATCCATCCTCATAGAGCGACAGTTCATTAGCCATGAATTATCACCAATCTGTCACTATGCAAACGATTGCATATAAATTGATATAAATCATGTGTGTAGGTGTTGCTTTTTCTAATTAATATTATTATCTTTGAAGCAAAATAACTACCCAACTCTATGAACATACAGTTTCACATAGACTACCAGACCTATTACGGTCAAGACCTTGTCTTAAACATCATTACAGGTCATCATAACGGGGCTGTTGAGGCCTCACAGTACAGAATGCGCACGTCAGACGGCTACCACTGGGAGGTAGAAGTGAAGAAGGACGCTAAGCCTGGAACGCATATTGAGTATTACTACAGCATTCTCTGTGGCGATAACGAGCTGCGAAAGGAATGGGGCGTACTCCATCATAAATTAGACTTCGACACAGAACGCAGCCTGACCTATCGTGTTTACGACCACTGGAGTGACATTCCTGACAACGCTTACCTCTACACCTCTGCCATCACCGATTGTGTTGTTGGTAAGAAGGTGGCTAAGTGTAAGCTTAATAACTATAACAAGGCTGTCACACTGAAGGTACGTGCACCACAGTTAGGAGCTACCGACGATCTCTATCTCGTAGGTGCTGAGCCTGCATTAGGTGCTTGGAACGTGAAGAAAGCACTCAAGATGGTACAGCATAACATCAACGAATGGAGTTATACCTTAGATGCTTCGAAACTCGTTGGAGACCAGATTGAGATAAAGTTCCTCATTAAGAACAATGGTAATAATGAGAATATTGTATGGGAATACAGCGACAATCGCACCTTGACATTGCCTACAATGGAGGAAGGCGACGTTCTTGTATATGAGTTGGCAGAAGCAGCTTTCCCACTCCCAGCCGTTCGCGTTGCAGGAACATTGGTTCCACTTTTCTCTCTTCGTTCGCAGACAAGCTTCGGTATTGGAGACTTTGGCGACTTGAAGAAGATGATTGACTGGGTGAGTATGACTCATCAGCGGGCTTTGCAAATTCTTCCTATCAACGATACAACTATCACACACACTTGGACTGACTCCTATCCTTATAGCTGTATCTCTATCTTTGCCCTCCATCCTCAGTATGCTGACCTTACCGCACTACCTGAGTTGAAAGATAAGGAGCAGCGTGAGAAGTTTGAGGAACTGCGTAAGGAGCTTAACGCTCTACCACAGATTGACTACGAGCGAGTGAACGATGCGAAGACAGAATACCTCCGTCTGCTCTTTGAACAGGAAGGAGAAAAGGTGCTCGAAAGCAGTGCTTTCAAGACATTCTTTGCTGAGACAGAGAGCTGGCTCGTACCTTACGCACAGTATTCATACATGAGAGACAAGTTTGGCACAGCCGATTTCTCTCACTGGCCAGACCATAAACAATGGGACGAGGCCGACCGTAAGGCTCTGTCTAACCCTAAGGACAAAGCATATAAAGAGGTGGCTTTCTTTTATTACGTACAGTTCGTACTGAGTAGTCAGCTCAAAGCAGTACACGAATACGCACAGGCTCACAAGATTATCCTTAAGGGTGACATCCCTATTGGCGTCAATCGCTATGGCTGTGACGTATGGACAGAACCACGCTACTTCAACCTTAACGGTCAAGCTGGTGCTCCACCTGATGATTTCTCAGTAAATGGTCAGAACTGGGGGTTCCCTACTTACAACTGGGATGAGATGATTAAAGACGGATGTCAATGGTGGGTAAGACGCTTCCAGAATATGGCGAAATACTTTGATGCCTACCGCATCGACCACGTTCTCGGCTTCTTCCGCATTTGGGAAATACCTATCCATTCGGTACACGGCCTACTTGGTCAGTTCTCTCCAGCACTCGGTATGAGCCGTGAGGAGGTGGAAGGCTACGGTCTACATTGGCAGGAGGAACTATTCACAGAACCATTTATAACAGACTGGGTGCTCGACCGTATTTTCCGTGAGCATGCTGAGGAGGTGAAACAAAAGTATGTTGAACACGTATGGGGCGACAGATACAAGATGCGTCCAGCCTTTGATACACAGCGAAAGGTGGAGAAAGCATTTGCTGGTAAGACCTCTGATGTAGATATCTGGTTGCGTGATGGACTCTACGCTTTGATTAGTGACGTTCTCTTCGTTCGTGATCACAAGGATCCAAACCGCTTCCATCCACGCATCAGCGTACAGTTCGACTTCATTTACGAAACACTCTACGATAGTGATAAGGCTATCTTTAATAAGCTCTACAACGACTACTACTATCGTCGTAACAACCAGTTCTGGTATCAAGAGGCAATGAAGAAA